>Ga0209099_1000983_pt1 | contig 31298 bp, 29 predicted proteins | sample AD_JPNHW2_MetaG_FD_184430 | JGI IMG/M metagenome (GOLD analysis project Ga0209099, IMG submission 184430) | Active sludge microbial communities of municipal wastewater-treating anaerobic digesters from Japan - AD_JPNHW2_MetaG (SPAdes) (version 2) | ecosystem: Engineered > Bioreactor > Anaerobic... | reverse complement strand
TACCAGGGGATTGAGAGCGGTAATAAAGATGTACTTCGCAGAATCCGTAAAGGTGCTTTTCCGGATAATATGAGAGAGGCTGCTGCCAAGGTTATCGATTCAGGTATTAAACTTTCACAGACTGTTCTTCTTGGAATCGGCGGCAAGGAAATGTCTCATGAACACGCCCGTGATACAGGTAAACTTCTTGGAGAGATGTCCCCGGACTTCGCGTCAGCTCTTACTGTGATGATTCTCCCCAATACTCCGCTTTTTAAAGAGTACCAGGAAGGGAAATTTGTTCTTCCGGATAAGTTCGGCCTTCTCGAGGAACTGAAAATAATAGTGAAGAATATGAATGTACGGAGAAAATGTTATTTTACATCCAACCATGCGTCTAATTATCTTCCGATCAGGGCTAATCTTCCTGAAGAGCAGAGTGCGGTATTGAAGATGATTGAAAAAGTAATCAGCAATAGAGATGAAAGTATTCTCAAGCCGGAACATATGAGGGCACTATAAATATTTAAACATAGAATTTATCGTTATGTAACTGTGCAGTGTTTCACTGCATGAAGTTTTTTTTGAACAGATCCGGGCGAGTGTGGAATCGCACTCTATAACGCATGCGAAGTGTGTACATATAAATAATTTACTGTTGAAAATAGCCGGGTAACTATCCGCAAAAAAAGGGGAACTGTTATGGATGATACAATGGAAAAAGCTGTAAAATACATCAGCGAAATTTTAAAAGAAACTCCAAATGCTGACAAGATGGAACTGGTCGAAGAGACCAGTAAAAAGTTTAACCTCAATCCGCTTCAGACAGAATTTTTAACCAACAAAATAGTTTATGGTAATTAATCTGAATCTCCGGGATTGAGAGGGAATAATTCTCTGCCTCAATCCCGATTTTTTTATACTGCAGCAATATGAACTGTCCGGTTTTACAGCAGTTTCCCGTTTAAAAGCATATGCGCGAAAGTAAAATAAATAATAAGCCCTGTTACGTCAACCAGTGTCGCGACGAAAGGCGCGGATGAAGTTGCAGGGTCAAGATTCATTCTTTTCAACAGCAGGGGGAGCATGGAACCGGAAAGAGTGCCCCACATAACTACACCGATCAGTGAAAACATTACTACAAAGGCGATACTCAACCAGTACTCTCCATATATACCGCTGAAGGACTGCCATACGAAAATTCTTGTAAAACCGACAATCCCGAGTATCAGCCCCAGCGTAAACCCGGACACAATTTCACGTTTCATTATTTTCCACCAGTCGCGGAAACCGAATTCTTTAAGTGCAAGTCCCCGTATGATCAAAGAAGTCGCCTGGGAACCTGAATTACCTCCGCTTGAAATAATAAGGGGGACAAAGAGGGCCAGCACGACAGCTTTCGCGATCTCTTTTTCATAAAACGCCATCGCTGATGCTGTGAGCATTTCACCGACAAAAAGTATAACAAGCCAGCTTGCCCTTTTTTTTATAAGATCAAAGAGTGAAGTATTCATGTACGAATCATCCAGTGCTGCAACACCGCCTATTTTATGAATATCTTCTGTTGTTTCCTCTTCAGCAACATAGAGGATATCATCAATTGTAACAATTCCTATAAGAAACCCGTCATTGTCAGTTACAGGAAGGGCGTAACACTCGTACTTTTTGAAACTCTCAACAGCAATCTCCTGATCATCAGTAGCATTCAGAAAAGCGAATTTGTAGTCCATCAGTTTGCTTATCTTTTTCTTTGGCGATGAGAGAAGAACCTCCCGTATTGTAAGGTCATCAATGAGTTTTCCATCCTCGTCGATGACATAAATCATATCGAGAGTTTCACTGTCTGCCCCATACTTTCTGATTTTATCCAGAACATCTTCAATGCTCATCTGTTCATCAACTGATATATATTCAGGTGACATCAGACGGCCGACACTCTCCTCGGGGTATCCGAGTAGTGTCTTGGCAATTTTTCTCTCCTCTTTATTCAGGAGCAGGAGCATGTTTTTTAAAACGGAATGAGGGAGTTCTTCAAACAGCGATGTCCTGTCATCAGGGGACAGTTCGTTTATTATCGCTGCTACTTCTTTTTTCCCCATAGAGAGAAGTATATTTTTTTGTGATTCAACCTCAAGAAAGTCGAAAACAGTTGATGTGAGATTTTTGGGCAGGAACCTGAATACAATGAATTGCTGTGATTCCGGAAGATCGGAAATAAGTTCCGCAAGGTCAGCCGGGTGCCATTCGCTGATGATCTCCTTCAGCGCTTTAAAATCTTTCATATCAATGAGTTCAATTATTTCAGGTAGTAAAAGTTTTCCAGACATTGCAGGGCCTCCGGACTTCATGTATCCGCCACCTGCGGCGACGGAGATATTCAAATGTATAAAACGAAAAAATTTAAGGAGGTTTGTTATTCAACACTCCAATGGCATTGTAAGCCATTTTCGGGGAGTAAACCTGGTGTTGAATTTTACTCTGTCTGGTATGGCTTATATCTGCGAAATTTTTGTAATTAAATAATACGATAACGGGTCAGGCATTTTTTTCTCCATTTAAATCACTTTATATAACATAATAATGAGTGAAATTGTCAATTATCTTTATTTTATAACTCCGGAATTTAATAAATTTTAAATTTTGGTCTGAATAATTTGATTTTTGAAACCATAAATTATAAGATAGCTGTATGTATTCCTGTTTTATCATTGCCGTAACCATGGTCTTGCGGATTAACTGTAAAAATTTAAGGAGCTCATTGTGAAAAAATTTATCATTCAACTCTCTGTAATATTATTTATTCTTTCTGTAACAGCAATCGTTCCTGAAAATGAATTGAAAGCCGGGAATGCCGCGGGCGGGAAAACTATTGTTGATTACTACCTTCAGCTCCCTGATGAATACTTTCAATGTGAAACTTATAATATACTGAGCCGGAAAGATAAACTCTCACAGATCAAAAAGAAAGATCTTAAAAATGGATATGTTCTCGCATCTATATCAGATGGCGGAATTCCTGTTGAGGTGGCTCTTTTTAATGATGATTATATGGGAATCAGGGTACTGGCGGTGAATGTAAGATGTTCTTCCGGATGCATGTGCAGGAAGCTTGATTTTTTCTTTGTCAGTGACGGGAAGCTTATGAAAAGCGAAGGAGAAGGGTTGTTTCCGAAGTCCGAAGATATAGAAAAGGCAGCAGGCACCAAAGAAGGCTATGAATTCATTCTATCAGAAGAGGGTAAAAATATAAAAGTTGCCGCAGAGGCGAATGGTAAAATTCTTCTTACAATTGAATGGAGCGGCGGAACTTTTAATATCAAATAAATCAGTTATTACTGCTTATGTTCAATAAGTTCAATAAGCGTATGCATATCCTGAGCGATGTTTTTCATGGATGAAGTGACATCATCAATTTTCGCCAGTACAAATTTTATACTTGCGTCAATTTCCGCCGGTTCAGCATCAGATTTTTCTTTTTTTTCTTTTAATATATCGATTGTTTCATAAAAATCAGCGAGATAGTTGTTCAGGCCTTCGCATGAGCTTTTCAGCATTTCGTAGATTCTCAGATTATCAGAGTTTGATGTGTTTATAGGCTTGAGTTTAAGTTCATATTTTTGTTTCATAATTGTGCCCTGTTCTGTTTGTTATCAAGTTTAAAAAACATAGTATATATGTAATACAGAAAATGAATGATTTTTTGTCAATAAGAGTTGTATTTTATGTTCAGAATTTATTTCTGACGGTATATTGTAATATAAATAATTTTATAACCCTCTGCCGGATTAGCGCCAGAGAGTTATAAAAAAAATAGTAAGAAATGGCTAATAAGAAATATAATAAAAATTCCGTGTGGTGATGATATTTTTTATTTTATTTACATAAAAAGTTTTAGTCGCTTTAATTTTAGTTATTATACAAAGAGTTTAAAAAAATTCTTCCGGTTTAAGTGAAAAATTATCAGAGGAGATATGCGGTAATGAAAAAGATTTATGTAATAGGGCATAAAAATCCGGATACAGATTCTATCGTATCCGCAATCGCTTATGCTGAACTTAAACGGGCACTGGGTGAAACCAATGTATTCCCTGCAAGAGGCGGAAAAGTAAACCTTCAGACTGAATATATTCTTAACCGGTTCAATATTCCCCAGCCGGAATTTTTAAGTGACCTCATACCGAAAGTAAAAAACCATATGAGTGAGGAACCCGTTACTCTTCCCCTTGATACTCCGCTTTGGGATGCAATGCAGATACTCACTACAAATAAATTCAGAATGATACCGCTGGTTGATGACGGAAAGAGGTATGTTTCAACTCTCCATTACAATACTTTTGCTGAAAATATACTCAAGAAAATAGATCCCCAGAAGAACAGCATAATCTCTACATCCGAGGCTTATCTTGTAAAAACCCTGAGAGCCCAGCAGGTTGTGGTAAAAGATAAAGATGAAATATTCAGCGCTCAGATTGTTGTTGCCGCATCGGAGATTGATACACTGAGGGAGTTCATTGACGTCATGCCCGCGGAGAATTCCATAGTCATAGTCGGGGACAGGCAGGACATTCAGAGATATGTTATAGAGAAGGGTGTAAGAATACTTATAGTTTCTGCCGGCAGAATGGTTACTAAAGAGATAAAGGAGCTTGCAGCTTCGAATGGTGTTGCTGTACTTATTACGCCCTTTAACACAGCGAGCACATCATGGCTTGTACTTCATTCTATCCCTGTTAAACATGTCGGCGATACAACTCTCAAACCGATTGATGCAAATGAATATATAAAAAATATACGGGAGAGATTTTCAGATTCTGCTTCAAGGTCGCTCCCGGTTGTTGATGAAGACATGAGGGTAAGGGGTGTCCTTTCCCAGAGCGATCTGATGAAAGAACCGAATGTCGGTGTAATACTTGTAGATCACAATGAACTTTCGCAGGGAGTGGACGGAATTGAGAGTATAAGGATATTTGAAATCATAGACCATCATAGGCTCGGTAATCCTCCCACAAGCTACCCGATAACTTTTATAAATAAACCTGTTGGATCGACATCCACAATCATAGCGAACCTTTACAGGGATTATATGATTCCTGTAAAAAAAGAAATCGCGTCCATACTCCTTGGCGGAATTCTTTCTGATACACTTATCCTCAGGTCTTCAACAACAACGATTATAGACAGGGATACCGCCGAATATCTGTCTCATATAACTGATCTGAATATAGATGACTTTGGAAAAGAGATTGTTTCCGCGTCATCCCTTATCAGCAGAAAACCGGTTGAGGAGATCATTAATATGGACATGAAGAGATACAACGAAGGGGCTTATTCATTCACAGTCAGCCAGGTTGAGGTAAATGATCCCGATGAGATTATGGAGAGAGCGGAGAGTATACTTTCACACATGGCGGATATTGCAGAGCAGAAAGGGTATCTCTTCTGTTCACTTCTTGTAACAGACCTGAACAGGTTCAGCAGTTATCTTTTTATTCAGGGCAAAGAGGAGTTTATTAAGAAGATAGAGTATCCCAAGTATGCGGATCATATATACCTGTTAAAAGATGTGCTGTCGCGAAAGAAACAGCTTATGCCGTATATTTCTGATATGATAAAGAGAATATAATTTTGTGAAGACGGCGGTCCGGTTTACGGGTATTAAAAATTACTTTTAGATTTTTTTATAACAGAAAGGACGTCCGTAATGCCGGACGTCCTTTCTGTTTAATTATATATGAAATTCAATAACTGAAAAATCAGGCCTTGGATTCTTTCAACTCAAATCCAGGGACTGTTCCCCAAATTGCGGGCCTTATTACTTTTGTCGGGCATCTTGTAAGACATACAGGATCCGAACATTTCTCTAAACAGATCTTGCTGTCAACTGTTGCAAGAAAATTATCTATAACGATCGCGCCATACGGGCAGTCTTTAGAACACATTCCGCATCCTATACATCCGGCTTTGCAATGTTTTCTTACAACCGCACCTTTGTCATGAGAATGGCAGTTAACTTTTACCATGATACCCGGAGGTGTCAGTGTGATAATATTTCTCGGACATACTGTAGTACACTTGCCGCATCCTGTGCATTTGTCCGGATTAACTACAGGAATTCCTTCGGGACTCATTTTCAGCGCATCGAACATACATACTTTAACACATGTACCGTATCCGAGACAACCGTATGTGCAGCCCTTATCACCGCCGACAAGAATATTCGCTGAAACACAATCCCTGACACCCTTGTATACTCCGGTTCTTGTCGCTTTTTCATAAGTACCTGAACAACGTACAAATGCTATAACAGTTTCAACTGCCTCAGCTTTTTTGCCTGTTATCTCCGCAACCAGTTTTGCTACAGCATCCTTGCCTGGAGCACAAAGGTTGGGCGGAACATTGGCATTTGTTACAACTGCTTCGGCATACGCCATACATCCGGGGTATCCGCATGACCCGCACTGTCCCTTGGGAAGAATTTCATCAACTTCATGTATTCTGGGATCGACTTCAACGGCCCATTTCTTGTTGGCAAATGAGATAAACATGCCGAAGATAAGGCCGAGTCCGATCATTACTAATATTGCATATATTGCTGTTAACATAACTGCTCCTTTAAAATTATAACGGAATCATGCCGCTGAAGCCCTGGAACGCAAGAGCCAGCATACCCGCCAGTATAAAAGCTATGCCAAGCCCTTCGATACTTTTCGGCACATCTGAAAACTGAAGTTTCTCCCTCAAGCTTGCGAACAGTATAAGAGCGATGGCAAAACCTGTACCTGAACCGAGAGCGTTTACAGTACTCTTTACAAATGTGAAATTCGCTTCAGAGTTGATCAGCGGTACACCGAGAATTACACAGTTAGTAGCAACAAGGAGGAGGTATATACCCCATACGTTGTAGAGTGTGGGCATAAACTTTTTTATTACCATCTCGAGAAGCTGAACAAATACCGCGATTACCACAACAAAGACAATCGTCTTCAGAAAGTATAAACCGAGCGGCAATAGAATGAAATGTTCAATTACCCATGTGAGCATTGAACTCATAGTCATAATGGAAATTATAGCAAGTCCCATACTTGACGATGCATGAAAATTTTTAGATACACCAAAAAATATACATAGCCCCAGATAACGGGTTAAGACGAAGTTGTTAACTATCGCCGCCCCCATAAAGAGCAGAAAATATTCACTCATATTGTACCTCCGGCTGTAATTTCAGATTTTTCACTTTTCTCTTTCTTGCGTTTTTCATAAAGATTCATCGAACCTATAATAAATCCGATAACGATAAATCCTCCCGGTGCAAGAATGACAATAAGAGGAGGATGGTACCAGCTTCCAAGCACCTGGTATCCGAGAAATGAGCCGTTTCCTATTATCTCCCTGATTGCGCCGATAGTTACCATACCAAGGGTGAAACCCGCTCCCATTCCAAGCCCGTCTATCATCGACGGTATTACTTTATTCTTGGCAGCAAAGACTTCCGCCCTCGCGAGAATTATTGCAAATACAACAACAAGGGAAAGATAAATTCCCAGCTCCTTGAATAGAACCGGCACAAATGCTTCAAGAGTAAGCATCGCCACAGTAACAATTGTCGCGATTGAGATAATATATACAGGGACCCTTACTTTCGGGTGTATTACATTTCTGAATGCTGAAACTACCATATTATTGCATGTTATAACAAACATTACAGTAAGGCCCATACCAAGCGCGTTAAAAACATTAGATGTAACAGCGAGCGCAGGGCAGAGACTCAGTGCCAGGCGGAAAATCGGATTTTCCGCGATTAAACCTTTAGTAAATTCTTTCCACAGATTCATACTGACCTCTTATTTACTTTCATTTTTAGTATCAGTTTTAGCTTCATTTTTAACTTCACTGTTAGTTTCGCTAAGATATGCGCCAAGTTCAGTAAGGACATTTTTCACTGCAGCGGTCACTGCGCGTGATGTTATTGTCGCGCCTGTTATCGCAAGAATTTTACCCTCTTCCTGAATCTTCACAAGTTCCATGTTCTCAAGGCCTTTACCTGTAAACTGGCCTGCAAATTTCGGTTTGAAAGCCTGGTCGCCAAGTCCCGGCGTTTCGCGGTGCGACAGAACTTTATAGCCGATAACTTTTTTATCAGGTGTTGCTGCAACAAACAGCTTTATGTGGCCGTCGAATCCCTTCTGGTGTGTAAGCACAAGGTAAGCTATAACTTTCCCGTCTTTTTCCGCCTTGAACCACTCATGCTTTCCTTCAATTTCAACAAAAGATGCCGCATCGGGAACCAGCTCTTTCATGGACTGTTCCTTCTGTCTTATCCTCTGAATCTCAGCGATTGGAGCCGTAAAATAATAGACAACGCCTATAATGATACCGGCTAAAAGAGTCGCCATAGTCAGATTCAGTGTTATCTTAAACATACTGTTATTATTGTGATCTGTATGGGCCATCTCTAACTCCTTTTAACTGGTTCAGGATGAGAACCGAATTTAACCGGGAAAATATATCTGTCAATCAGCGGCGTAACTGCATTCATGAGGAGGATTGAATAACATACGCCTTCAGGGTATCCGCCATAGAGCCTGATGAGTACAGTAATTATACCGCATCCGGCTGCAAAGAGCATCTGTCCTTTAGTCGTCATTGGTGTTGTAACCATATCAGTTGCCATAAAGAATGCTCCGAGAATAAGGCCTCCGGAAATCATATGGAGTACCGGGTCACCTGTAAAGAGGCCGGCTTTTCCGCCGAAAGCCCATGTAAGGAGTCCCACTGTGCCGATCATTACAAGAGGCACCTGCCACTTGATATATTTTTTAATTATAAGGACGAGTCCCCCGAGTATAAGAAGAACCGCCGATGTTTCACCAAGGCTTCCTCCCCTGTTGCCGATGAGAAGAGCTTTATACATCTCCATCTGCCCGCCGAATGAACTTACAAGAGCATCGTAACCCTGCTGTTTGAGTATTCCAAGAGGTGTCGCTGATGTTACAGCATCAAGGCTTCCTATTTTGCTCATCGCACCGGAGAAATCAGCATTGTTTCCTATGCGTGATACTGCCCAAGTTGTCATTGCTACCGGATAGCTGGCCATGATAAATGCGCGCCCTATATGTGCAGGATTGAAAACATTGTGTCCAAGCCCGCCCATTGTATGCTTGGCAATACCGATTGCCGCTACTGATCCTATAAGCGGAATGTACCATGGGATACCGGCAGGCAGGCACATGGCAAGCAGGAGGCCTGTAAGTACAGCGCTGCCGTCGTTTACTGTAATCTCTTTCTTCCGCCAGTATTGTATGGCCGCTTCACACGCGGCAGAACCGGCGATGCAGATAAGCATTGTAATGAGCGCCGGAAGGCCGAAGTTTATAACTGAAAATATTGCAGCCGGAAGCAGGGTAAGATTAACAATCCACATGATCTTTGACACGCTTTCAGTGTCATGGACATGCGGAGAGGAGGTAATTACCAGCTTTTCCGGTTTCTGGATGTTGCTTGAATTTTCTTTAGGCTCCATCATTTACTCCCTGTTTTTATTGCGTTCCTGACCATGGCGTTTTTTGCCTTGGACTGTCTTATATAATGGACAATATTTCTTCTTGAAGGACAGACATAGTAACAGCACCCGCACTCAACACAATCCATAAGGTCATAATCGGTCTGTGCTGTCTGGTGCTGTCCTTTTTCGCTTAAAATGCTTAGCGTGTTGGGACGAAGATGCATAGTGCATGCTTCAATACATCTGCCGCAGCGGATACATGCTCGTTCTATTCCGATATCCGTTTCTTTTTCAGCAATTGCAACAATTCCTGATGTCGCCTTTACCACAACCGCATCAATGTTAACCTGGGCTATCCCCATCATAGGTCCGCCCATAATAAGTTTTCCGTTTTTACCTGTAAATCCGCCGCAGTAGTTAAAGAGTTCGCTAAACGGTGTTCCGAGTTTAGCCATAACATTTTTAGGGTCTTTAACCGTGCTTCCCGCAACTGTGACTACTCTTTCTATCAAAGGAATATTTTTTTCTACAGCGTCAGCTACAGCTTTAAGTGATCCCACATTCTGAACAACGCATCCGACATCCATAGGGAGTTTACCTGATGGTACTTCTTTTCCTGTAATGGCAAGTATCATCATTTTTTCAGCACCCTGGGGATACCTTGTTTCAAGCTCAACCACTTCGATAGGAGTTCCCTTGCATTTTTCAAGCATTAAAGCTATTGCCTTGGGCTTGTTGATTTCAATTCCAAGATAGCATTTCTGCACATTCAGAATCTTCATGGCAATGAGTGTTCCTCTGACTATATCATCGGGGAATTCTATCATTGTCCTGTAGTCTGATGTAAGATAAGGCTCGCACTCTGCACCGTTTACTATAAGAGTATCGATATGTTTATCTTTCGGAGGAGCAAGTTTTATATGAGTAGGAAACGCCGCTCCGCCCATACCGACAATACCGTTTTTAAAAATGATATCGATCATTTCTGCCGGAGTGAGATTTTCGTAGTTCCGGCCGGTGAGCAGATTTTCCTGCCACTCGTCGAGTCCGTCAGTCTCAACAACAATACTGAGAGATGATCCGTAAATAGGATTCGGGAAGTTTCCTATTTCAGTTACTTTGCCCGAAGTAGGGCAATGTACCGGTGTACCCCTTCCGTCAGCTGAATCAGCTATAAGCTGCCCCTTTTTAACCGGATCACCGACCTTAACCACTGGTATTGAAGCCTGGCCGATGTGCTGGTGAACAGGGATGAACAGTTTCTGGGGAATCGGAAGATATTCTATCTTCCTGTCCTCGGTACTTTTCTTTTCATCGTGCGGATGTACTCCGCCTTTTATTTTTCTGAACATATTTACCTCATTTACTTAATTACTTCTATTATTTGAGGAAAGTTAGACTTGTTGAGTTTGTACTTCTTATCATAAAAAAATATGATTACTATAGCCAGGCAAAACATCAGCAGTCCTCCCGTTGTCATTGCCCCTGTATTATTTATTTTATAAATGGATGATACTAAAGAACCGGAATAAAGTCCTGTAAATAATGAAAGTAGAGGAAAAATAAATATCATAAATGATATTTTAAGCATATTATCCTGAATCATTGTAAACTTTACTTTTTGTCCGGGGGTCGCTTTAACAGGGTTATATGCAAGTATTTCCATATGAACTATATTGCATGCCCCGCAATTATCGCAATCAGCATTCGGAGCTACCCTTACTTTCGCAAGGTCACCATCAAGCTGCACGATGAAACCTTCCTGAATCTCATCCTCTAAATTGATATTATCGTGCATGTAAATTACTCCTCATTATAATTAGCCGACAAATTTTCATAAATGTTTTTTTTGTCAAGAATGAATATTTTGATATTTTGTTTAATTGAAAGTTACTTTTAAAAGTGTTTGATGCTGATGATTAATAAGGGCATTTCCAAAAATTACGTTTTTGGAAACAGAAGAGATTCTGCGGAGCTACTGCCCCTTTGACTCTGTAAAGATTGAGTTTTCGGGATTCCCCATAAGTAAAATAATCTCAGGCAAACCCTTGAATTTTCGAAGTTGATTTTTTTCCGGATTTCGACGGTTCAATAACCCATGAAACTTTATTTACCCGGATAGTTGATGAAAAAATTTTCTATCAAGTGAACGGAATCATAGGATCATGTCAGATTTTAAAACTGAAGATGAGTCTCTTGAGAAACAGTGTTGCAAAAATGATACAAATGTGCTCATATAATGCGCTTTTTTTTGAATAAACCTCCTTTTCTGAAGATGAGTATGCCAGTAAAAAAAGTTTTTTGCTCAATTGAAGGCACTTTAAACCCCGTCCACGGGGAGAATAATCTGAAAAAAGAAGAAAATAATACAAAATAGGTCTTTTTTATTGCTAAATAAAACTCTTATTGAAAAGTGGTACAAATATTGCGTATTATACTTGTATGCATTTCAAGCTGGAAAAAAAGCAAACATAGGATATGCACTAAAATCAGTGAGGTTTAACCGCTCGCCGAATTAATTATTTATCAGATAAGCTTTGGAGGCTCATTAGTGGACAAGAATTACAAAATTAAAGTAGGGATTATAGGCACCGGTAACTGTGCAAAATCTCTTGTTGAAGGGATTCAGTACTATGTGGAAAACCCGGAAGATAAAGTAGGATTGATGTATGAAGACATTGGCGGGTATACTATAAATAACATCGAGTTTGTGATCGGTTTTGACATTGACAGCCGTAAAGTAAATAAGCCCCTTGCCGTAGCGCTTCGCGCTGCTCCCAATTGCGCGATGGATCATGTAAAAGAAATTGACAACACCTGCATTCCCGAGGGAGCAATGGTGTATTGCTCTCCGGAGTTTGACGGCGTTGCCCCTCATATGCTTCAGTACCCGGAAGAAGTTTCATTCCGTATTTCTAAAGAACCGGCAAAATCAGCTGACGAAATAATAAGTCTTTTAAAATCTGCCAAGGTTGAAATACTTATTAATTATCTTCCGGTCGGTTCTGAAGATGCAACCCGATTCTGGATTGATATAGCGATCAAAGCAGGAATTCATTTTGTAAACTGCATACCTACCATAATTGCGACCAAAGAAACGCAGGTCGTTGAACAGCGCTTTATCGATGCCGGACTGAGTATCGTGGGTTCAGACATGCGTTCAGCATGGGGTTCATCACGTATGTCTGAAGTATTGCAGGGCGCGATGCTTGATTCAGGTCTTATGATCACTCAGCATATTCAAATGAATATGGCTGCTGGTTCAACGCAGGGACATGAGCATTTCCGTACCGGCCGTACAGCAAATACCGACTTCCTCAATATGGCAAAAGAGGCACGTCTTGAAAACAAACATATTTCAAAAGAGAATGTGCTCAAAGGACAGAACAGCGTACGAAACGAATCAATCTCGGGGATGACCCTTTTTGCAGGACCTTCGCTGACTGTTCAGCAGAAGCCGGGCGGACAGTATATTGGATCAGATAACAAGATTGCGAACTTTGATATAGTCGCATACGGTTTTGGCGGTGCACGGTATGAGTTTTCCGGCCGTCTGTCAGTACAGGATTCCCCGAATTCCGGCGGTGTTGTTGTATCTGCAATCCGTTTCTGCAAGGTTGCATCAGAGATGGGAATTGTCGGCTTTTTGAGAGGCCCTTCTGCCTGGACGCAAAAGACGCCTCCATTGCAGCTTAAAACCGAAGACGCCAAGTTTGAGTGTGATGCTCTTGCACGCCGCGAACTCACCAAACTCACGTCGCCACAGCTCAAAGAGAAAAAACCTAAGGCAAAGGATCTTCCCTATACCTTTCAGGACGATAAAAACGACTATCAGTAAAATGTATAGATAGCGACAATTACACAACCGCCCGTGAATAGCTTCACGGGCGGTTGTGTAATAAAGTCTCATGCCGGCAGATAACAACTCTGTCTGTATTTCTTGTATATTAGATACTAAAAATAGATTACTTCAAGATCATTCCGGAATACAATTCTTCCCTTTAAATCCGCTGATGTATAAACCTTCATATCTGCAGTAACCAGTACAACTGATAAACCGTTCATAGTCTGTAGTAATTTCCTTGTTTTTTCCAGCCCGGATACAAAAAAAGCTGTGGAATATACATCTGACAACACCGGATCAGAACTGAATACTGTAACAGAGATAAGTCCTGAATCAGCAGGGTAACCTGTTGCAGGATTAATAATATGGTGATACCTTCTGCCGTTTACAATCCTGAACCGTTCGTAATCGCCGCTTGTTGAAACTGATTCACCATCCTGCATTTCGATAGCACCTATTACTCCCTTTCCCCTGGGGTCCTGTATTCCTGTCATCCAGGGCTTTCCGTTGTTGTTTCCTATAACCTGAATATCTCCGGCGCAGGCAACAATGGCGTTTTTTATATCTCTTTTTTTCAGGGCGGAGATGGCTCTTCCTGTAGCATAGCCTTTTGCAATACCGCCAAGGCCGATTTTTGTACCGCTCTTTAAAAATTGCACAGTGCTTGCATTGCTGTCAAGTCTGACATTTTTGTATGAAATAAGGGGGAGAAGTTTTTTAACAGTTTTATCATCAGGGGGAGTAAAATTTTCCTGTGAGAAGTCCCACAGTTTACCGGTAGAAGCAAATGTTATATCAAATGCGCCTCCTGTTTTTACGGAAACCTCTAAAGATCTTTGTATAAGTGTGAAAACTTCATTATTTACTTTGACGGGGTGCCGGGCGGCGGATTTATTTATTCGCGAAATTTCAGATTCAGGATTATACAGATTGAAGGCTGTCTGTACATTTTCTATCTCTTTGAACGCGGCATCGAAGTCCTCAGCGGCATTTTCGGGGCCTCCGCTAATTGTGATAGACACAATAGTTCCAAGGAGGGGCCGGCTTATTTTTGAAGTATTACTGCCGCATCCGCTGACGGATGCGGTAACGACTGCAGCAGAGAGATATATCAGAAAACAGGTTTTTTTAAAAAACATTATCTACCGCCTGAAAGCCGGATGCTCACCGGCTGTTGGTTTCATAGTATAAGATATTTTTGGGTTAACTTATAAATATCAGTTAATGAGAAAGGGAATTTTTGTCAAGATTGATATTCCTTGTGCTGCATATTCGGTTCATGCCTGCAATAAGCTGTAAGAACGGTAAGGAGGCGTTCTGCTATTATTTAAATATTAATTCTCACCAGCCGTAATATTCAATATCATGGAATGGTTCAAGCGCCTGAACCGCTTTGCCGGCATGTTCCATTTTAATAAAAAAATAATCGGTGTTGAAAGTTGAAACTGTAAATACCGGTATTTTTTTTTCGGCAAGGGGAGAAGTTACTGAATTGAGAACTCCTGTTAAACTGAACTCAAGTTCTGCATCAATTTTAAAAATTTTCATACTGCATTCATGAGGATACTCTTCCGGGGTCGCTTCACCGGAACATATTATCGACATCTCTTCGCCCGTATCTGTTACACTGTAAAATCTTTTTCTGTCCACCCATTCCGGCACTTCGGAGCCTGATGGCAGTTTAAATATTGTAAAATCGCCGGGGAGAATTTTTATTTTTAAACGCATGATGGTATCGCTCATTTAAACATATTTTATTGAGTAAGAAGATAAAAAACAGATAATTTTTTTCTACAACTTTATTAAATTTTATTGCTGCTTGAAGCCGCGATACGGATAGTATATAATTATTATAAGGCTGTTATATTATTTTTTCAGGATCTCAGCGGCTGAGAAAGTTATTCTGCCGGAGCGGGCTTATGCGGTTACAAAAAATATTTTAAGGAGATATTAAAGATGAAAACTGTATATCTTTTCAGGCACGGAGACAGTGAAGAGGGAGGTCTGGAACTTGACTACTGCAGAAAGCTTACGGAGGAGGGGAAGGCCAGATCCGCAGCAATGGCGGAATACATTAAAAAAACCGGATGCCGGCCGGATCTTATAATTACCAGCGAAGCATTAAGGGCAAAGACAACTGCGTGTATTATAGCCAAAACATTCGGGTATCCTGAAACGGATATTGTGACAGAAGATATTTTATATGAAACAAAAAAAGTTAATGATATTATTCCGCTGATACTGAATTGTTCCACTAAGATTTCATCTATCATGATCGTGGGGCATAATCCTCTGCTGAGTGATTTTATAAAATATATAAGCAGTTCTTCTTCAGATATAAATATGAAGAAGTCTTCTGTTGTCAGAATTGACTTTAAGACCGACGAGTGGAATTCAATTACTCCAGGTTCGGGTAATATCAGTTTTTATAAAGTATTTGTAAACGGCGGAATTATTGATGCATCTGAAGATCATTCATGACTAATATATTTTTGATCTGAATATTTCTGAAAAAACAAAGTGAGAGTCTAAAATGCCAATCCTGAATGATACAATAAAATTAAATGAAGGAATTTATTCAGTCCGCGGTACATGGCTTAATCATATATCATTATTCCCCACAAGGTCATTTATAATTAAAAATGCAGACAGTCCGGAAATTCTGGTAATAGATACATGCGGTCCCGGCAGCGGGAAAATTATTTTTGATTCTATAAAATATCATGGACTGAATCCGGCAGATATAACCGGTATCGCCATCACTCACTGGCATAAAGATCATACAGGCGGCCTTGCGGAGCTTGTTTCGCTTGTATCTGCGGCCGGCGGCGGACCGGTCAAAGTGTTTATGCATCAGCTTGATGCAGAGATATTTCTGAACCAGAGAGGAGATTTTCTGAAAATTCATCCTTTGATCAAACTGCCGGTTTATCATAAGCCGGGTAAACTTCCCGCAAAAAATGAATTCGAACTTGTAAAGCTCTCACAGTCAATGAAAGACAATCCGCTGAAACATATGGGAATGGATTTTATTCATACACCGGGACATACTCCGGGGCATACATCTTTTTTTCACAGTGAGAGTATGTCGCTTTTTTCCGGATGCGGCCTTTCTCTTTTCGGAAATAGTACAGTGGGAATGGTCCCTGTGTTTTATGACCGGAAAGCTCAGGTTGATTCTGCACATAAACTTATGGAGATGGAGTTCCGGTTTCTATACCCCGCTCATATGAACTTGCGGAGTGACGAGATTACTAAAGAAAACCGGATTCCATTTAAAGGGGAGATATCGTTTGTAGACCGCCTCACGGGCACTCTTCCTTTATTCAGGTACCCGTCACGTAAGAGATAATTTTTTACTCCAATAGCAGCAGGAACTTATGCCGCCGGCTGTTGATTAATCCGCAGTTTCATGAGATATACCGCTCCATTGGTTCTTCAGTATTATTAATGTCATGAACGATGAGAAGAAGTCCGCAGAAGGAATGGCAGCCCAGACTCCTGCAAGGCCGAAGAAACCCGGAAGAATCAGAAGCCCCGGAATGAGAAAGATTACCTGGCGTGACAACGTAAGTAATATTGAAATTTTCGCTCTCCCTATTGACTGGAAAAAATTTGATGTGACAATCTGGAATCCCGCGAGAGGGAACATCAGCATAACTATCCGCATCCCCGGAACTGTAATATTCACAAGTTCGCTGCTGCCGGTGAATGCAAGAGCAATCTGGCGGGGGAATGCTTCTCCCAGGATAAATCCTGTTGTGGTAATGCATATTCCGGTTATTACCGTGTACCGGAACACTGTGTTTACCCTGCCGAACAGGCGCGCGCCGTAATTGTATCCGGCGATGGGCTGCATCCCCTGTGTAAGCCCCAGTACAATCATCACTGCGCACATGAGTACCGAATTGATTATTCCGTAAGCTCCAACCGCGTAATCACCGCCATGATTTACTAACTGGAGGTTCATGATGATTACTATAAGACAGGCACAGAGGTTTATGACAAATGGAGACATCCCTATTGCAAATATGGCGACGATGATGTCAGCCTTCAGTTTAAAATGCCCTTTCATGAAATGCAGAAAACTGGTTTTTTTCATAAAGTGGACTGTCACTGCCACAAGACCGGCAAACTGGGCTATTACCGTGGCAAACGCGGCACCCCGAATTCCCCATTTGAAGATAAATATAAAAACAGGCGCAAGGACAAGATTTATTCCCACAGTTGCCAGTGTTATTATCATGGCTTTTGCGGGATAACCGGATGAGCGCATTATACTGTTAAGCCCCATATATGAATGCAGGAGAACATTCGCAGCGAGTATTATCTGCATAAATTCTTTGGCAAAAGGAAGCGTCGCGCTGCTTGCACCGAAAATGAAAAGGATTTCATCCAGAAATATCAGTGTAAATATGGAGTAGGCCGTGCTTATTATGAGATTCAGAACGACCGTATTTCCGAGTATAAGGGACGCATCCTCATCACGACGTTCGCCGAGCCGTATGGAAACGAGAGTTGATGCTCCTGCACCGACAAGCGCTCCCAGTGCTACGCCGAGATTCATCAGCGGAAGAGTAAGGGCAAGCCCTGAAATCGCAAGCGCCCCGACTCCCTGCCCGATAAAAATCCTGTCTATGATATTATATAGAGAGGTTGCCGTCATCGCAACAATTGCAGGAAGAGAATATTCAATCAGTAGTTTTCCGATACTGCCGCTGCCGAGCATATGGGGTGATTTGGTTTTTTTCATAAAATTGCCTTTTTCATAATAACGCGATGCATTGAAACTCAACTGATTTATGCAGGCATTCATCCTGTAAACGGGATATTCCGGAAATTATAAAAATAACCTGATGTCTCATTTAATCTAAATGAATAATACAAGCAGGAAAAGTCAATCATTTCATATCCGGATCCATGCCATCCGAATCAACCGTTGTCATTAACCGTCCTTATTATATAATATAAGACCGGCTTGCCGGAGTTCTACTCTTATTACGGGGCCTGTTGAATCAGGAATTATATTTTGTGAATTCCGGCAGGGTATCTCATTGACCTGAAAAGTTTTTAATGAATCAGTTTTATATTGCTACATATGCTCCAGCATAATTTTTACTCCGATCATGATAAGGACTATTCCTCCGAAAATCTCAACTCTCTTTCCCAGAATCATGTGAAGCCTGCATCCCATTTTTACTCCGATGTAGCTGAAAATAAATGTTGTAATCCCGATAATTGCGGCAGGAGTTGTAATGCTGTATCCCAGGAGAGAAAGACTTAATCCTACTGCAAGAGCATCAATGCTTGTGGCAACAGAAAGGACAAAAAGCCGTTTGAGATCAAGTATGTGATCATCAATGCCGCAACTTGCATCATCACTCTCTTCTTTTCTGAATCCTTCGATTATCATCCGCAGTCCTATATATGCCAGAAGGGAGAAGGCAACCCAGTGATCATAATTTTTTATAAGATCAGTAAAGAATCTCCCCACATTCCAGCCGATTACAGGCATAAACGCCTGAAACGCGCCGAAAGAAAATGCGATCATTAAAATATGTTTTAACGGAATTTTTTTCGGTGTACAGCCGTAAGATATTGAAACTGCAAAGGCATCCATGGCGAGTCCTGCAGAAATTCCCAGAATTGTTATGTATGACATTTGAAATAGCCCCCTAAATCCCGCTTCGAAAGGCCCGGCACATCGCCCGGAGAGGGACTTTGAATTATTTTAATAAATTAGAATTAATTTTTTATGGATTAAATCCGATTCCGCTTATAATAGCTGCCAATATACTCATGTGAGAAATTATGAATTCTCAAACAGCTCCCAAAATTTTTCGAAGAGCCGTTAAGTTAAATTCGCTTTACGCGATTAAAACTTTTTCTTTGTCAGGTACGACAATCCCCTCCGGCAGATCCTCCGGCGAAAGAGCTGTCAGTGGTGATATCTCCACTTCTCTGACTGATGCCGGAACAGATATGCCCCGCGATGCCAGCCATTTTCTGTTAAGCGCTGTCATCAGTTCTTTTGCTGAATCAGCAGAATCCTGGCCTGAAGCATTTTTTACAGGAGCAAACTCCTCCTCTCTTAAGACTTCCAGAATCACATTTTTTGCGGAAAGCGGCAGAGCGTCAAACACAAATTTTTCGAATTTGTACCCGGCAATTTCACTATGCCTGCCGTCAATCACAGCTGTAATTTTTTTCTTCGCGATATGATAGGGGAGAGATATACTGCCTGAATCTGTCAGCTCTGAAACGAAAGATATGCTGAACAGATGTATCGCCGGATTTGCAGCAGAGTAGAGAATCCCGCCATCCGGATCTTTCGCGAATATTTTATCCTCCGGCATATCCGAGTATTCCACAATACCGGGGGTACCGTTTGAGAACTGGACAAATATTCCGGTCTTCTCTTCCGGGTATAATTTTTTTAATGCTTTGCTTGAAATATCGGCCTGGTTCATTACATGAAATCCGATGAATACCGGATCTATAATTTTCACCAGCGGATTATCTACCTGAAAATACGACAGAGTTTCAATTTTAAGTTCCTGGAGCTTCTTTAACGCACCTGAAGTCCGGAGTGCGGTGAGGCTTCCGCCATGTCCGTCCGGATTCATAAATATTCTGTTTGTTTCTGACAGGATAAGTTTTCCGCTGAGGTCAAGTGACGGGATCATATTCTGCGGGAAGAGATGCACATTCGCCGGATCAAGCCCGAAGAAGTTCTGTTTTTTAAAAAAGATTTCGGTTTCGGTATGGTTGTCGCGTGAAGTCATTATAAGAAACGGTATTGATGCACCGTATTTTTTTTCAGATGCTTTTATTTTCTCCGCGTGAAAATGGAAAAGTGTTTTACCGGACACCGGCCCGATAGGAAATTTTCCTTTAGGTCCGTCAAATCCCAGTCTCGACCCCTGGCCTCCCGCAACAAGGAATGCTGCGACTTTTCCACCGCTTATGTGAGATGCTCCTATCCTTGCAGCCTCTCCGAATAATATTTTATCTTTTTCATTAACAGGAAGAGGAATAAACGGTGCAGGTGAGAATTCAATTTTTTCATCTTCACCGGTATGAGAGTATATCTGTTTAAGAAGCTGGAAGTTTATTCCTGAAAGATCATCGAGGAGTTCAAGTTTTTCAGAATCAAGAAGTTTGTCCCAGTACTGAAAAACATGTTCCTGATTAAATCTGTAAACACGTTCAATAACCTCATCATAACCCTCGAACTTAATCATACTCCCTCCTGAAGTGCAGATCGTCTTTCTTTTTTATTAATATAATGAAATTTAATAAATTTTTAATTAATAAAAAGTAAAGATATATTTAATTTTTGATCAGGATTAAAGGCTCAGCGGATTTTCATGATGCAGAGAGAGAAAATTTTTTACTGAATCCGGGGAATCATTTGATTCTGAAATTCTGACAATCCTTTAATCCTGATCAAAAATTACTTGTACTGTAAAAGATTCTCTGTCATTTGTATTTTGAACTTATAATTATATTTTCCGGAGCATCAGATGATAAAGTCCATAGAAAAAGTTAATACACTCATTGAGTCTCTCCCGTATATCCGGGAGTTCAGCGGAAAAACAGTTGTCGTGAAGTACGGCGGGCACGCGATGACTGATGAAGCACTGAGGCTTTCTTTTGCAAAGGATATGGCTCTTCTTAAACTTGTGGGGATTAATCCTGTTATTGTACATGGCGGCGGCCCCCAGATCGGCAGTCTGCTTGAACAGCTTGGTATAAAGAGTGAATTTGTTGACGGACTGCGTGTTACAGATTCAGCCACGATGGATATTGTTGAAATGGTTCTTGTCGGAAAAGTTAATAAAGAGATTGTGAACAATATACATATAGCCGGAGGTAAAGCTGTGGGAATCTCCGGCAAAGACGCGGGCCTTATCACTGCAAGGAAATTGTACCATGACGAGAAGGGCGAAAAAGTTGATATCGGACTTGTCGGTACTGTGGAAGAGGTTAATCCTGAAATAATACGTATTCTGGAGAAAGACAAATTTATTCCTGTAATTGCCCCGATCGGCGCGGATGCCGCAGGAATAACGTATAATATTAATGCTGACATCGCAGCCGGCAAAATTGCTGAAGCACTGAAGGCCGAGAAGCTTATACTACTGACGGATATTGAAGGGGTGATGCTCAACGGTTCACTGGTTTCTTCAATTAATTCAGATGATATAGCGGGCCATATTAAATCAGGCCAGATTAAGGGAGGGATGATCCCTAAAGTGAACTGCTGTGTTGAAGCAGTTAAAAACGGAGTAAAAAAAGCTCATATAATTGATGGAAGAGTAGAACATGCAGTTCTTCTTGAAATTTTTACAGATACAGGTGTGGGGACTCAGATTATTTAGTGCATCGAAATCTAACGGTCTCACCCTCTCCATTATAGCTCACTACTACACACATTTAAGGTAGCAATCAAATATTCTGTACAAAACCTTTAAGCCCCCGCACCCCCGGAGGGGGCAAAGAAAAGTATTAAAATTTTGTTTTTAAATAAAAATATCTGATGATAATGTCTTTAAGTCAGCCATCCAAAGTGCCTTGCCCCCTCCGGGGGTGCGGGGGCTTAAAGATCTAGTTGGAGAAACATTTTATATTATTCTAAAAATGAGGGTAGATGTTAGCTATAATGGAGAGGGTGTGCAGTTAATCTTCCATCTGCCGTGAAATGAACTTAAAACACGTTATTCTCTTTCCACACATAAAATTTTCTGATACTAATCATCCTGCTCTAAAAAATGAATTTTTTGTGCCGTCCCTATAAAAAAGATTATTTTAAATTTTTTTATTTGACACAGAACCTAATTTAAATAGATTTGCTCTCGGAGAGTTGTTCGAGTGGTCTAAGGAGGCGGTCTTGAAAACCGTTGGGTTAACAGCCCCGGGGGTTCGAATCCCTCACTCTCCGAATTTTTTTCCCATAAAAAAGAAGAAGATACTGGATCAGGAGAGGTGCCCGAGTGGCCGAAGGGGGTTGCCTGCTAAGCAATTGTATCGTTTAGGTACCGGGGGTTCGAATCCCCCCTTCTCCGGATAAGTAAAAAACATTATGAACTTCGAAAAAATTAAAGAAATCACATTAAAAATTAAAGAATTCTCTCTTAAAATCTACAACGATCATATAAAAACTTTTGATCCCCTTCTCTTGTCGTATTTTCCGTTTATCGGATGGTTTATACCTATGACTATGAAAAGTGAGGATGAGTTTTACATGTATCATGCAAAACAGGGATTTGTACTCGCTGTTTTTTTTACAGGCACCTGCACATTTTTATATTTTTTCCTCTTTTTTATTCCGGTCCATGCTGATATTTTCAAGTTTCTCATTGTAATGTTTATTTACATTCTTTATATTGCTTATACTGCTCTTGCGGTTATGGGTACTAAAATGATAAAGAATGGTGAGATAAAGGATTTTCCATATGTCGGTGAATACATCGGCAAATATATCGCACAATTTACTTCAAAGTTGAATATATAACATCTGCGTCTGTGGCTCAGCTGGATAGAGTAGCGGACTACGAATCCGTTGGTCGGGGGTTCGAATCCCTCCAGACGCGAAATAAGCCCTGATTTATTCAGGGCTTTCTTCTCTATACCACGCATTAACTATTCCGGTTTGCAATACTTTGCACGATTTTTGCACAGCCTAAATTACTTTCCTGATTTTAATTACATTATCAGATGTATAACTTTTGCCGTCACATTTCTTCGTGCAGATTGTATATAATTTTCTTGCTGTTTCAAATGTCTGTGGCGGCAATTAATTGTATATCACCGGAAGGAATCTCTGTGTCGCAGAATTATAAAGCAGTATGAAAGATTTACAGAATTTTTACTAACACTTCAACGAGCGATTTTTCGCGATGGAGATTTATCATTGAATGGTATCATTATTATGCATCTGAGATAATAACAGCCGGTTCATCATTTTACCGACAGATTCATGATGAATTGTGAAAATTGAACTGAGGATGTAGCTGCATACCGGCAAATGTATTCCGCTCGCGTTCGGATCAGGAACACCATTAATGGACTTGCAATATTTGTTTGTTTTTTCCGCAAGATGAACCCGGCATACAAAAGGGCGGACTTCCCATATTGTACATGTCTGGTCATCTTTTTTCAGGAAGGCACAGGCCTGATCCTCCTCTGCCTGATCATTCCATGTAGTTCTGCCATAGAAATTATTATTTGAGTCGAATTCAATGAATTTCTGCTGCCTTTCCAGTTTTTCAAAATCAATATAAATTTTATTATCTGCACAGTATTTATGTATGAGTTGTGCCTCTTCACATGTACATGCAACAGGCTGATAACAGCAGTTTGAGCATCCTTTGCGGCAATAGTATGGAGGGAATCCATCCTGCACATCAAGTTCTATCTGGTAATCAATGGCTTCATCGATAATTTTATGAAAAATTTGAGTGCTGTTATTTCCAAAGCTCAGGTATTGTTCTGACCAGAATTGAAGCTGGTTCCAGATTTCTTCCGGAGGGATTTTGTGGTCAATAAGTATTAAAAATCCATACAGGTCAGGAGATCTTCCGTTTAAAATATTTTTCTCCATCCATTCATGCGCTTCATTCACATACTTTTTCATACTTTTTTACAATAGGCTGGTTACCGCAACATTTAATCAATACCGCAAGGATAAATAGCATTGCGATTTATTTTCACCTATTCCTCCTGTATTACTGATTGGCGACATATGAATGTTATATGTTTTTTCAGACTGCTGAAACAACGGCAGCGGTTACAGCTCCGCCGACATAATTAAGTTCAACATTGATGCATGGGCTGCTTAACTCATCCGGTTTGACACAAGCTTTTTTTATAGTATTATATAATTGTGTTTTTTGGTCATTTTTCAGTAATCTATTATTCGGCAATACTGTAATGTCTTCTACTGACGGATTGGGCAGATGGGCTACGCTTATTATATATGTTCGATGAGCGTATGATACTTCGTATTTCCAGAAGATTTTTTTATTTTTATTTACCCAGTCTCTAATACTGTTCATTAATTTATTTTCCATTGTATAACGCCCTTAGTAAAAATCTATATTGTAAATTATGAATATAAAATTTTTTTTCATATTCATATTAAAAAATCTGTTTTGAACTGTTCATCTTTTATTCAATTATCTTATTTATGTATCTGGAAACGGCAGTTAATGATACAAGAAAATCCTGTCTTTCATTTTCTGAAAAATCTGATATCAATGACTCCAGATAATTATCAAAGTCATTCTGAATAAGTTTTGCGGCTTTGATTCCTTTATTCGTAAGAGATAATTTTATTTTTCTTCTGTCGTGTTCCGATAAATTCCTGGTAATAAATCTGTTTTTTACAAGATAATCAACAGAGCGGGTAAAAGAACTTCTCTCTAATCCGGTCATTAAACTTATTTCAGACATTGATTTTTCGCTGTTTCCATTAACAAACATCAGTATGTTTGTCTGGGTTTTATTAATACCAAGGCCCAGTTTTGATATATCATGTTCATAGAAAACTTTTTTAAAAAACTGCGGAAAATTTTGTATTCTGTCGCGGTACATATTCCACCATGTTTTATTTTGTTGTAAATACAACATATGCATTTACAACAAAATAAAACATGTTCGGGCCGTGTCAAGTAAATAATACTCCCTGCGGATAAATAAGTTAATATAACCGGGATTTACAGGTGATATTTTGTTATAAAAAATTATATGTCTTGATGAGTATAACAGCCCCGGATATGTTATTAATCAGGAAAGAGATTTTTTGCATGAATTTTTTTATTCGCGGTAATTCTGTAAATTTTTAAAAACAGTATTGACTTTTTGATGCGTTAAGGTCTATCACGTCAGCAATTAGTTGAAATTAATAAGGGTAGAGGGTGTTTTTTTCAGGCGATGAAGGAATCAACCGGAGTACCGGATTATCTGAAGCATTTTAGCCTGTTAAAAACAAAAAGGCTAAAATGAAAAAAAAGATTATTGTAGTTGATGATGAATATCCCAGTATTGACCACCTGAAGACAGTACATGCTCATGATTATATTCTAAATGCTGAATACCGCGATTCCGGCTTTGAACTTTCTATTTTCTGCAATAACGATTCTTATATGTCTTTAAGCTACTATTTAAAACTGATAGCCAGGGCAAGAAATCATAAAATAATTGAACATGACAGAATAAATATTAAAAAACGTTCTGTTAAAACTAATAGCGAATACCAGATTGCCATCCTTGTAGATCCTGAAGAGATAAATCCTCCGTCTACGCTCGATTCTCTGATAAAAATGGAATTTATAGCAAAGAAATCCGGCATGAATGTGCAGTTAGTAAGATATAAAGAATTAAAAGATACTTTAAAAGATTATGACGGCCTCTTTATCCGTGAAACAACAGCGGTGGATCATTACACATATGAATTCGCAAAACAGGCGGAAGAGCTGGGAATTGTTGTTATTGATGATCCTGATTCAATTATGCAATGTACAAATAAAGTTTATCTGCATGAACTATTTGCCGTGAATAATATTCCCGAATTACATTCAGAAATAGCCTGTGCAGAAAACCTGGTGCAGCTCTCAGAAAAAATTACATTTCCGTGTGTTATCAAAGTCCCTGATTCATGCTGTAGTTTAGGCGTATTTAAAATAAATGATGCTTCCGAGTTTATTGCCAGAACTTCAGTATTATTGAAGGATTCCAGATTTTTACTTGTACAGGAATTTTATAAAACTGAATTTGACTGGAGAATAGGAATACTTAACAATGAGCTTTTGTTTGCCTGTAAATATTTCATGAGCAGAAACGGCTGGCAGATAATAGACTATAGTAATCCTGATGAAGAGAGAATCAGTAAATGCGGGCGGACAGAAAATATTCCATTAAAAGATGTTCCCGGCTGTGTACTTGAAACTGCATTAAAAGCAAGTGCATTAGTAGGCAACGGATTGTATGGTGTAGATCTGAAAGAAAAAGATGGTTCCTGCGTTGTAATTGAGATTAACGATTGTATGGATATTGACATGCCTTTTGAAATAACTGAAGATGACGATTCTGCATTGATAAAAATATTTGAGGTATTTAAAAAAAGAATAACTGAAAAAAGAAAGCCCTCCAGTGAAAAGACGTTTCCCGGGAAATCCATTCTTGTCCACGAAGAAGCATATTCCGGTTAAAATCACAGGAGTTTAAGGATTCGGGGTATTGCTGAAAATATGCGGCTTATCTGCCTGGTGGCAATAACTTCTGAATATTCCGGTAAAATATGCCGCGTAAAATTTATTTTTATTTTCTGAAGTGGTGATTGTCTTTCAGCATTAAGTCTACTTTTTTTACGACATCTTCAGACATTGCTATATCATCCGGCCATTCTCTTGTATGCCCGTCACTGATTCCCTTTTTTGTCGCGTCGATGATTATGCTTCCCTTTTCCATAACTATATCACGGAGAGGATCAACGTTGTTGAATATTTTCCATAACAGAACTGAATCATCATTAATATCTATTTCGTGATCGTATAGTATTATTATACCTTCATGTACCAGTGTGCTGTTTTTTATTTTTTTTATAAAATACGGTGAGTTTGCTTTCTTATCTTTTTTTACAGTGAGTATAATAACTCTGCTTCTGCATTCATTCAATGCTACGCGTGCGGCGGAAATTTTTTTATCTATCGATAGAACCAGTCCTCCGATTTTTTTCTGATCCATTTTTCCATGTATGAAACCGCCGGATCTTTTATCCTCGCCGTCTATTCTCGCGGTGGCGTCAATTCCAAGTTTTGAACCGTAAAGAGGTTTATCTGCCGAGTGATCAAGTACATCGAGTATACCGCGTGTAAGTACAATGTCGGAGTTTAAATCCACGGTGTTGAGTATATGCTTCATAAGGCCGGTCCTGTCGGCAAGGAGTGCAGCATCATCAATCATAACCAGTATTTTGGCAAAACTCATCTGCCCTGATCCCCAGAGTCCGTTCATAACTTTTACCGCGTGTTCCGGAAACTCCTTTTCAATCGCGACAACCGCAATGTTATGAAACACGCCTTCCCATGGCAGCATGTAATCCGTAATTTCGGGAAGTACAGTCCTGATCATCGGGAGAAAAATTCTCTCCGTGGCAAGAGCCATGTAACAGTCCTCCATGGGAGGTTTTCCTACAATCGTTGCGCTGTATACAGGATTTTTTCTGTGAGTTATTGCAGTGACATGAAACACGGGATAGTCTCCTCTTAACGAATAGTACCCTGTATGATCGCCAAACGGGCCCTCAACGCGGATCTCGCCTGGTTCAACATATCCCTCAATGATAAACTCAGCCTCAGCAGGAACTTCAAGGTCAACTGTAATACATTTGACCATCTCCACCGGTTTTTGCCTGATAAATCCCGCGAGAAGCATTTCGTCAACTCCGCGCGGCAGGGGAGCGGTAGCAGAGTATGTTACAGCAGGATCAGTACCTACTGCGACAGCAACCTCCATACGTTTACCCGCCCTGAGATATTCATGGTAGTGGTGTGCCCCGTCTTTATGTATATGCCAGTGCATTCCAGTGGTGTTCCTGTCATAGATCTGCATTCTGTACATTCCCGCGTTACGTTTCCCGTCGCTAAGGCCTTTTGTAAATACAACTGGAAGAGTGACAAAGGGGCCTCCATCATCTGGCCAGCAGAAAAGAACGGGTATTTTAGTGAGATCAATTTCACTTCCTGTTTGTATTATCTCCTGGCATGGGGCTTTCCCGCTGACAGTACGGGGCAGAAACCGCGAGTATTTAATCAGCTCAGGCAGGAGTTTAACTTTATCCATAAATGTTTTCGGCGGTTTTGTATTAATAATATCATGAAGCCTTCCGGCGAGTGCGTCAAGGTTTTCACTTCCTAGCGCCATGTTAATCCGCCGAGTGCTGCCGAACTGGTTTATAAGAATCGGATATTCGTATCCCGCTACATTTTCGAAAAGTATCGCTTTTCCTCCACCGGGGAGTTTGGACATACGATCAGTGATCTCTGTGATTTCAAGTCTGTTTGAAACAGGTTCTGTAAAACGGATAAGTTCATTTTCTTTTTCAAGTTCGTTTATAAATTCATTTAAGTTACGGTAATTTTTTTTCATATCGATTTCCAGTTATAATATTAGTGTACCCGTCTAAAAAAGTCACCGCACAACCGCATCGGACAAAGCAGAAGTACTTCCCCGTAAGGCGGCATTCGGGGCGGTGATATCTTATTCCATCATTATTCCGTGCAGCGCCGGGGATCAATACTCTTTCCACACAGTTTTAAGCTTGTGTTCTATCCCGAGCTGATCTAAAATTTTTCCGGTTATAAAGTCGGCGAGGTCATCTATTGTTTTCGGCCTATGATAGAATCCCGGAGCCGCCGGAAGTATCACCGCACCTGCCTCTGCAGCAAGTGTCATGTTTTTTAAATGTATAATGCTCAGCGGCGTTTCTCTTACCGCAAGGATAAGATTTCTTTTTTCTTTAAGTGTAACATCGGCAGCACGTTCAAGGAGAGATGCTGAGTAGCCGTTTGCTATCCCTGAAAGTGTTTTCATAGAGCATGGCAGTACTGCCATACCGTCAGTTTTGTATGATCCGCTGGCTATATCCGCAAACATATCATTATTGTCATAAATCTTAATCGGTCCTGTGTTACCTTCATGAATATCGAGCCTCATGAGAGCATCTGTAAGAGTCATTCCTGTTTCATGCCTGAACACAGAGGCTCCCATATCTGTTATTACAACTCTCAGATCAACTTCGAGTTCGGCCGCGTGTTTCAGAAAGTTGAGAGCGTATATGCTTCCCGATGCTCCCGTGATTCCTGTAATTATTGTTTTTTTCATATGTTCATCCTGTTATCTGCCTGTAAGGTATCCTGTAAGTACCGCGAAAAATACCGCTACAGATATAATACTGTTTATGTGAAAAAATGCGATATTGATATGTGTTATATCATCAGGATTAATAATTTTATGTTCAATGATATAAAGAACAGCAATTATTGATGTAAAGATGAAGTAGTACACTCCGAATCCCGCTGTAAAATAAAGCAGTGAGAGCAGAGCTACTGCTGTTATATGCAGAACAGCTGATATAAAAAAAGCTTTTTTAACTCCGAAACGTGCAGGGATAGAAAACAGATTTTTCTCTTTGTCAAATTCAACATCCTGGCATGAGTAGAGTATATCAAATCCCGCGATGTGTGTCATCAGCGCAAGCGCCAGTATTATGATAGATAGGTCAGGAACTCCGGCTATAGCGATCCAGACTGCTGCAGGAGCAGTGCCGATAGCGAATCCGAGATAGATATGTGCGAGCCATGTGAACCTTTTGGTGTAGGAGTAGAAAAAGAGAAATGCCAGAAGCGGGACCGAAAGCCACAGGCAAATTTCAGAAAGCATAGCTGCCGCAAAAATCAGGAGCAGGGAAGAGAAAATAGTAAAGGCCATGGCTTCTTTTCTCGAAATGGTTCCTGAAGGGATTTCTCTGATTGCCGTTCTTGGGTTTTCGGCATCAATTTCAGCGTCTGCGATGCGGTTGAATCCCATGGCCGCAGAACGTGCACCTACCATCGCAATTACAATCCAGAAAACCATCTGGAAAGTAACGGGGTGTTCTCTGAGAGCAAGCACAAGGCCTGAAAGTGCAAAGGGGAGAGCGAAAATTGTATGAGACAGTTTTATCATTTTAGAATAGGTTACGGTTTTAACAAGTAAACCGTTTTCCGGAGACTTATCATTTTCCATTGTAAAATTCCATGAACATAATTTTTTTTCAAGAAGCGAAAATATAATAAACAGTATAAGCCCCATGAGGCTCATTCCTGTTATCCCTACAAAAATCATGATATAATCAGCCCGCGCCCAGGCATCCATAATAAGGTATCCCAGGCCGCTGGATGTTGCAAAAGATTCTGCAAAAAACAGAACCGATATTGCGGTTCCGGTTGAGATTCTGATCGCAGTAAAACTGTGAGGCAGAGCTGCGGGAATAACCACATGACGGAATATATCTGTAACGCTTCCCCCCATTGACTCGACAGAATCATAATATTTGGGGCTCACTGAACGGACCCCGTCACGTACAGCTACAAGTATCTGAAAGAAAAGAATCAGGGTGATCAGAATAATTTTTGAAAGGTCACCAAGCCCGAAAAGCAGAACAACTACCGGAAGAAGAACCATTTTAGGAACAGGATATGCAAGATATACTAACGGTGAAAAAATTCTGTCCATCAGCGGGCTGTATCCCAGTATTGCACCGAGCGGAAAGGCGATAATCCACGATAGAAAAATACTTGCGCATACTCGCCAGGCGCTGATTCCGAAATGAATCCAGAATAGAGAATTTTCCGCTTCGTTTAAAAAAGCGATAAAGACAGCTTCAGGCGAGGGGAGTATCGGTGATGCCGCTCCAAGGGAGGCAATCTTCCATAAAATAAAAATTATTGAGAACGTCATGAATATATTAATAAAGGAAATTTTCTGTCTCATAGACTTCCAATCATCCCCCTTATTGAACCGCATACTGAGTAAAATTCCTTTGAATTCCTGAAATCTTTTTTTCTTCGTGAAGAATTATCAATGGTGGAGATTATTTTTCCCGGGCCGCCGGTCATTACAAGAATCGTATCACCGAGAAAAACGGCCTCCTCGATACTGTGCGTAACTGTAATCAGTGTCAGAGAACGTTTTTCATGAATGTCATAAATTGCCTGCTGGAGCTTTTCCCTGGTTAGAGTATCGAGCGATGAGAACGGCTCATCCATCAGAAGAATTGCCGGTTCAGTAGAGAGCGCCCGCGCAATGGCTACTCTCTGTTTTTCACCGCCGCTCAGGGTCGCGGGATACTTGTCTTTGTGGGTGAAGATTCCAAGATCGGTGAGAATTCTTTCAGCCGTGGAATTTATCTTTTGTTTCGGATATTTT
>Ga0209099_1000982_pt1 | contig 31323 bp, 22 predicted proteins | sample AD_JPNHW2_MetaG_FD_184430 | JGI IMG/M metagenome (GOLD analysis project Ga0209099, IMG submission 184430) | Active sludge microbial communities of municipal wastewater-treating anaerobic digesters from Japan - AD_JPNHW2_MetaG (SPAdes) (version 2) | ecosystem: Engineered > Bioreactor > Anaerobic... | reverse complement strand
CTTTGACGGCGAATTAAATCCGAATATTGTGGCTGTTGCCTTAGGCTTGAAAGATACGCGCGGCCGCGATGTGCCTTCGGTTGTGGTGGGCCGGCCGCCTTCATTATGCAAGGGGTGTCCGCACATATCCTCCTACAATGCCTTGAATGAAGCCCTTGAAACGTGGAGCAAAGGCCGGGTTTTCTCCGATATCGGATGCTATACCCTGGGAGCGCTGCCTCCTTTCAATGCCATCAACAGTTGTGTTGATATGGGCGCCAGCATCACTATGGCAAAAGGCGCTGCCGATGCAGGATTAAACCCGTCGGTTGCCGTGATCGGCGACAGTACCTTTACCCATTCGGGGATGACAGGCCTTATTGATTGCGTGAACGATAATTCGGCGGTAACCGTCATGATCCTTGATAATTCAACTACTGCCATGACCGGTGGACAGGATTCGGCCGGTTACGGGAAAATCGAGGAAATCTGTAAAGGCGTCGGCGTTGACCCCGACCATATTGTCGTGCTGAACCCGCTTCCGAAATACCATGCTGAAAACATTGCTGCCATAAAACGTGAACTCGGTTACCAGGGCGTATCGGTGATCATTCCCCGCCGTGAATGTATCCAGACTGCTTCCCGGAAGCTTAAAGCGGCCAAAAAAGAAGCCGTTGAATAAGCCAGGTCGCTTTGCGCCTTTTGCCAATAAACTTTCACAAAAACTTTAGACTTTAACCTTCATCAATGAAACGTGATATTATCCTCGCCGGTGTCGGCGGACAAGGTATTCTCTCCATTGCCACAGCCATCGGGATGGCTGCACTTGATTCAGGGCTTAACCTTAAGCAGGCCGAAGTTCATGGTATGAGCCAAAGGGGAGGCGATGTTTCCTCAAATCTCAGGATTGCAGATTATGAAATTGCTTCTGACCTCATTCCCTGCGGCCAGGCAGACCTCATCATTTCGGTCGAGCCAATGGAATCATTGCGTTATTTACCAATGCTTTCGGAAGATGGTTGGCTGATTACCAATACGCAGCCTTTCATCAATATTAACAATTACCCGCCGATGGAATCGGTGATGGCGGAGATTGAATTGCTGAAAAAGCATATAGCCCTTGATGCTGAGACAATTGCCAAAGATCTTGGCGCTGCCCGTTCGGCAAATATGGTCATTCTTGGCGCTGCTACGCCGTTCCTTGCAATATCGCCGGATAAGATGCGCAGCGCTATCCGGAATATATTTAAACGTAAGGGTGACGACATTGTTAAGCTTAACCTGGATGCGTTCGAGGCCGGGTACCGGTTTGCGACCGACCGCCAGAATTAGTGCCAGCTCTGCCAGCAACAGCATTAAAAGCGATTTCATAAAAAAAACGCCATCTTATTAAAGGTGGCGTTTTTAGTTGGTATAACCGGAGGGTTATTGTTGCTGCTGCAATTTGAAAGTAATGGGCATATTATACTGATACCTCACAGCTTTCCCGTATTGCTTGGCCGGATGCCACTGTGGCATAAGTTTCACGACCCTGATAGCTTCTTCGTCGCAACCGCCGCCAATGCCGCGTACCACTTTTACATCGGTAACATTACCTTTGGAGTCGATGATAAAGGCGACATATACAATTCCCTGGATTCCGTTTTCGGAAGCCTGTTGCGGATAATTGATATGATCGGCAAGAAATTGCAGACGGGCCTGTTCACCACCGGGATAGGTAGGCATTTCTTCAACGATGGTAAAGACCGGTTTTGACTCTTCTACTTCAATTACTTCCTCTTCAACGGCTTGGGCAACCGGAGCTTCATAAGCTTCGAGGACTACCGGTTCGTTGGTAACGGTCTTGTTCAGTTCATCCTGATTAAAGATGTCGGCATCTTCAACAACTTCTTCCGTAGTTACGACAGGAGCGACAAATTTTACTTTTTGCTCAAGAGCTGCCGGGGGTGGAGGAGGAGGGGGAGGAGGCGGAGCTGCTTCTTCCTGGGGCTTGTTCATATCAATAAATTCGGCAGTAGCCGTTTTTTCGATATATTTTGATCTTTTTTGCGCATAATAGCTTGATACCAGCGGGTAGGCCAGGGCAGCCAGCAGGAATGCCACCGCCACCAACAGCGACCTGGTAACGTATTTATTGTACAGCTTACGCAAAACATATGCCCCATAAGATTTGTTCCTATGCTCAAAGACGATTTCGTCCAGAGGAGCGATATATTCTTTTTGTTTTGTCATTACTGTTTTTGACGTTTAATTATATCAATCACATTGTTGTCAAAAATCATTGATTTATTGCGCAGCAGGCGCAGGAGCAGGCGATTCGCCAAGCATCTGCAGCTCAACAGGCGAAATGTCCACAATTGCATAATTTGCAATGGTGGTAATAGCCATTTCATCAATGATGTCAACCAAGTTCTTATACTTTGCCTTTTGATCAGCTTTTATCAGAACTATCGGGGCATTTTTATCCGATTTTTTCAACTCCTTGGTTTTTCGGTCCAATGTCGAATCAGCCATTATCAATTCACCTTTCAGCACTTTTTCCCTGAGTTCAGCAACAGCTTTGAAAACAGTTTTGTTTCTCTGGAGGAGAACTTTTCGGATTCCGTCTTTGCTGTAATCGGTTTTGATAAGCTGGGGAAGAGGCTTTTTGGGATCAGCAGCGCCAAAGTAATAGTATAGTTGATCATTACCTGTAATCAGGATGTTGATGGTCCGGTCGGCCGCAATTTCAGGAGCTTTAATGTTCGGATCATCTTTCTTTTCAGGCATGGTAATATCCATAGCTTTTGGCTTGCTGAAAGCAGTGGTAAGCATGAAAAAGGTGATAAGAAGGCACATCAGGTCGACCATAGGGGTCATATCGATGCGCGTAGAAAACTTTTTGGCTTTCTTTTTAACGCCTTTTTGTTTTTGTTCTTCTTGGATTATTTCAGCCATAATTTCGTTTCTTTTAATTGGATGTCATCCTGTTAACTTATTCTTCCAACTTTGCTTCTTCCTTCATCAGGTTAGTGACCAGGTTAAATTTGTTGACCTGATTATCCTGCAAGATGTCCATAACACGTTTAACGGCTTTGAAATCGGCATCGGCATCTCCTTTGATGGCAACCACAGCATCAGGATTCTGGATGCGGATGAAGCGCACCCAGAGGTTTAGCTGGTCATCGGTGGAGTCAACAGGGATGCCGGTTTGAAATTTTTCGCGTTCTTTCGGATCTTCGGTGTTCAACCAGGCTTTAAGCTTGTCGACAGGCATACCGAAAGATGTCCAGATGGTAAAGGTATGTATTTCTTTATCAGTGAACTTCAGATTGTATTGTTCAGCCATTTTTGTCAATACTTCCTTGCGAATGAGAACCGAAGTGTCGGGCCCGTTATCAAATGAGAGGTACACCTTATTGTCTTTTCCTACCAGGATGGTGATGGCATCTTTTTCCGGGGCAACTTTTTCGCTGATGGAATTCGGCGTATCAATAATGGTTGCTTCCTGGGGGCGGAAAGACGTTGTCAACATGAAGAAGGTAAGCAAGAGGGAAAATAAATCCACCATAGGCGTCATGTCGATATGGGGAGATTTTACCGGTAGCTTAATTTTTGGCATGTTTTCTTTTTTGAAATTGTGAAAGCCGGGTCTGATGTACCCGGGGCAAATGAACGAAGGTGAACAACCTTATTTGGTTTGTGATGCAAATGTCTGGGTGAGGCTGAAACCAGCTTCATCAATCTTATAAGTCATTGCATCGATTTTTGTCGAGAAGTAATTGTAGAATACAATAGCAAGGGTTGATCCTGTGATACCGAATGCTGTATTTACAAGAGCTTCCGAAATACCGGTAGCCAGAGCGAGGGCATCGGGGGCACCTGCCTGTGCAAGAGCGGAGAAAGCCCTGATCATACCCAGCACGGTACCGATCAAACCGATAAGAACCGAGATGGAGGCGATGGTCGACAGGAAAACAAGGTTGCGTGATAACATCGGAAGCTCAAGTGCTGTGGCTTCTTCAAATTCCTTCTGGAGCGAAACCAGTTTCTGGTCTTTGTCGAGATGTGTTTCAGTTTGCAGAATTTTATATTTCTTAAGCCCTGCTTTCATCACATTTCCGATTGATCCTTTTTGTTTGTCGCAGGCGGAGATAGCCTGTTCAATCTCATTGTTGTTCAGGTGAGTCTGCAGCCTGGCAACGAAAGCATTGATGGCTCCGGTACCCCTGGCCTTACGAAGGGTTAACCACCTTTCAATAACAAAGGTGAGAAGGACAATGATGATGGTAATAAGCAAGGGAACGATGAAACCTCCTTTATAAACCATTCCCATATAGTTACCGGCTAATGGACTGCCTTTAGGATTCATTCCTTCAAAGTTGACAGGATTTCCTAAAACGAATTTGTAGATCAGGATTGCAATGACAAATGCAATAATGATTACACTGGTTGCGAAGACCGATTGTAACGCGTCTTTCAATGATTGACCGTTTTTGCTCATTGGTGGTTAAGATTTAAGATTTATGGATTATTGTTTAGTTGTTTCTTCTGTTAGTACAGCACGAAAGTAACAGTAAAATTAACATTTTTTAATAAATGGAAGTATAAATTTTACTATTTCCACGCTTTCATAAGTATGACATGGGTTGCAGGCTGGTATCCCCTTTAAGGTTATTAAACGCTAGTATGTCGTTTTAACATTCTACGTCCTCGATAACCTTCAGGGCGGAACTTATTCCAGAGTGTCAGGGAGTGCGCAGGCTGCCGGATAATCGGCAGATCAGATTGGATCCGTATGACGGGATGTTCTTAGGGTTTCAGATATACCGGTTTGAATTCAGGGCACCGGGCTTTCAAATCCCTGATGGCACTGTTTGCGTTTTCATTGGCAGGATCGATGCCGAGAATTTTATCCCAATACATCAGCGACTCGCAATACTGCCTGTTAACCAGGTAATAGTAGCCGAGGTAGCTGTATGACTCCAGCAGGTCTTTTGAATACTTAACGGAATCAGCCAGGGCTTTTTCAACTACTTTGTCATAATAGGGTTTGGCGAGGCCTTCTTTGGTGTCCGGATCGAGGTTTGAATAAACCCGGGCCCTGAACAGATAGGCTGGTTCAAAATCAGGACTGAGCCTGTTGACGGCTGCAAAAGCGGAATCGGCTTCTGTCCATAGTTTGGCATCAAAATAGCAGCGGGCCATTTTGTAATAATCATTGGTGGTCCCGTTAAACCGGTTTATTTTTTCCTGGTATGTACGGGCTGCATCGGCTGGTTTCTTTATCTTACTGTACGCCTGTGCAATTTCATACAGCAGGTCCGTGTTTGTTGTATCATTGGCGGCGGCCTTTTCAAGCTGAATGATTCCCAGCGAATCCTGCCCGTTCTTGATGAGAATGCGGCCTGAATACAGGTAATCCTTCGAGGTGATTTTTTCAGCAGGCGAATTGCTGAAGAATTTGTTAATGTAATAACTGGCTTTCTGATAATCTTTTTCTTCGAAGTAGGAATAAGCCAGGGCACGGTTCAGGTCGTTGAAAGTTACAGAGTCAATGGCCAGGATCTGTGAAATCTGCTCAATGGCTTCAGTGTAATCTTCCGTTTGTATAAGCATGTTGGCATATCTGCGTTTGGCTGCTATATTGCTTTTTGTCAGGTCCAGATATTTTCTGAAATTCTTTTTCGACTCTTCCGGGTTATTCGTTTTTGCGTATAAAAAACCCATTTCGAGATACGCGGGTGCAAAGGAAGGATCAATGTCAATGGCTTCCTGGTAATAGTTGAGGGCATCCGGATATCTTTTTATGCGCGTATAAAGTTGGCCAAGCCGCACGCGGGCCCTTGTTGATTGAGGCAATAAGTCCTGCGAAAGCTTATAATCCTGGGCTGCCTGACTGCCGTTATTCAGTGTGTAAAACCAGTAGTCGCCGCGGATAAGCCAAAGATCAGGATTCTGGCTATCCAATTGTTCGGCCCTCCTGAAAAGTCCGAGAACCGTGGCGGTGTCGCGACTGCCTACCTGAACATAGGCATCGGCAATCCGGATCAGTATCATCGCCTGTTCCGTTTTAGGCATACCTGATTTTGACTTCTTTACAGGTATAAAGGATTGGGCTTTTGAAAAATTTACTCCGGCCGTTGTTTTATCCCCTTCTATTAATTCAACTTTTCCAAGTCCTACATAGTTGAGGGGTTCATTCGGGTTGGCGGCAATACCTTTATTATACCACTCCGTTGCTTTTCCGGCTACTGATTTGAACGAGATATTGGCAGTATCAACAAAATAGGAGGCAAGCTGGTTTTCACCGCGGTAATAATAGTACTTGCCGTTTGAAGGTTCTGCCTGGATTAATTTGTTCAAGGCGCTGTCGGCTGCTTCAAATTGTTGCTGGTAGGTCATGTTGAGCGCAGCCTTCAGGTCCTGGGCCCGCGAGCCAGTGTAAATGAAAACGAGACCAAGCCCAACCAGGGCTTTTGCGATACTTCCCGGAATACGAAACATTTTATCCTCCTCTGTATAAATGTTTTAGTCTTTATGTATTTGAATGAGTCTTAAAGGCATGGTAGCAGGAACAAGTCCTGATTTCAGTATGATTCTCTGTCCCTGGTCGCCGGCTACAAATGAGATGAATCCGGTGCCAAGTCCGGCAAATGACTCCCTGCTGATCATATAAACATCGCGGCAGAATGGATATGAGCCTTCGGCGATGTAGCCCTGATACGGCTTACAATAGGACGTGCTTTCGTTTCCGACTTCCACTACCCTGACCGATTTCAGGAAATTTTTTGAAGTGCTGTCGTTTAAATCGCTGATCCAGTTTACACTGATAATTCCCAGGGCGCTCCGGTTGTTCTTCACATAGTTGACAACCTCTTCGTTCGAGTTCACCGCAAAACAGTTGGCGGGGAAATTCCCTGTGAGCGAGAACCTTTCGCGGAAATAACGAACATTACAGGATTTGTTGTTGTCGAAAACAACATTGATGGTATTATCGGGTGATTTCGGATTTAGTTGTTTCCAGGTTGTGATGCTGCCTTTCAGGATGCCGGCAAATTGGCTTTCGAGTAGCAGCGTATCAGGATTTGCAGGGTTCACGATTAAAGCCAGCGCATCATGGGCCACTTTGGTAGTGCGCACTACAATATTCTGCGATAAGAGGTAATCCTTTTCCTCTTTGGTAAGATCGTGGGTGAGAACAACAGTTCGGACCGAATCGTTCATGAAATCGTCAAAAACTGTCTTTTCTGACTTGTATGCAGGTGTGATCTTCGCGTTTTCGTACAAGGACTGAAAAGTATAGAGTTCGGTGTCGAATAAAAGTTTGAATGATTCGTCGACGCTTATGCGGATATTGCCTTGAGTGGGAGCTTCTTTGATGGGTTGCTTGCCCATCGGGTTCCGGCACGCGCCGAAACAGAAAACAAACCCGATAATAATAAGTGGATAAAGCTTAAGCCTGTTGGTTTTCATGATTATTCCTCCTCTTCATCTTCGTTGGATTTACGTTTCCCGGATATGATCCTGACAAGCCGGAACAAGCCATAAGCGATAAAAAAAACGGCAAAAGCAAATTTTACATTTCCGGGAACCCAAGGAAAAACCTGCGGCAGGAATAAAAGGATTCCCATCCCGATGTAAACAGCTACCATCAGGTAGCCGAAAATCAGCATGAATTTTGCAAACCAGGCTCTGTCAAACATCGTAAAAGATATTTCTTTTGCAGGTAATGATGTAAAAAAAGAATCGTGCAAAGATATATTTTTTCTGTTGAACTCATTCAATATCTGAAATTTGAAACAAAAAAAACCCTGATGTATCATCAGGGCTATATCAGGAGAGATTTCCTTTGGTTATAACAGACTATTCTGCGGATAACAATTCTTCGGCCTCGTCGGTACCAGGATTATCAGCGTTGATAAACTGGTTTACATCAAAGCGGAGGTACTCAAACTCGCTTACAGGCATTACTTTAGGATTGACCGGATTCATATCCTGGAAGAAATTGACATCAAATTTCAGATAATTGAATTCCGGGTCCGGGAGTTCCGTGATTTCCGTTTCATTTTCGTTATAGTAGCCGTTCACATCGAAACGAAGATAGTTGTATTCTTCTCTGATGTTAGTTGCTTCGGTCAATCCGGTGATTTCAGGTTTGCTGAACACCGCCTGTTCGGGGCTTCTTTTCGTAAGGGTACCGTCGGCTATCAGAGGAGTGTCATGGGCAATTAATCCGGGACCTACGCTATTCTGGCCCATCAGGGGATTGCTATGGGTGGCTGTTAAAGCCGTAAATGAAATTGTCAGCGTGGCAGCCAGGGCTATAAAGGTGTTAATCGTTTTCATGGTCGTGAATTTTGGTTTGTATTTGTAACAATTATCAGGTAACATTTGTTTTTCGTCTATATGACGTCGGCTGATAATAAATGTTACAGAAATACCTGCGATAATTTCAATTCACTTTCAGAAAAGTCTGGAGCAACGAAAGGCTGATTTTAACAGGCCGTACGCCGGTATGGAGAAGCGATAACGGGATTTCGTAGAAAGGAATAAAACAAAAGAGGTTGTCCTGAAAGGACAACCTCTTTTGTTTATAATTACAGAAATCTGTAATTTTTATTGCCACCACAATTTGGTTGACATTTTGTCGCCGCCAATTGCAGCAGCAGCAGCAGTAACGTTGTCGCCATTTACGGTGAATTCCTGTTGCGGGTAAGTCAGTCGCCAGGGAATTGTATTAATGTCGACCAAAGGAAGGAAGTCGATGTAGGAACCATCCGAAGCTACGCTGGTGTGTTCATACGGTTTTACCAGGAAGTAAGGTTCACCGGTCCTTCTGTATTCGGCCCATGCCTGGTAGCCCTGATTGTAGAATGCGATGTATTTCTGGGCAAGCACGGTCTGTTTATTTGCAGCCGGTACTGCTGCCAGGTAGGCATCACGTTCAGCATCAAGAGCAAGCACGTCCTCATTGGTCCAGCCTTCAAGATTTGCGCAAATGGTTTTCCAGTAATCGATAGAGGCCTTGATACCAGCCATGTAGTGAGTCTGGTCCCAATTCAGCAATTCTGAGAGCATAAATTCAACTTCGGCATATTCCATATAAACCGGAGCGTATTTTGCGTTCAGGATTACAGGGGCTGTTGCCGAACTGTATGCTGCCGGGCCGTAGAAACTTGGGGCAAGTTTCTTTCCCCAGTATGCCTGGGTTTGTCCTTCAGTCATGCCGTAAGGAATTCCCATATATTTTCCGCCTCTTGGCCTCGAATACATCTGTAACCTGGGGTCAACCAGACCATGGAAAGGATTTACCTTGTTATTTAAGGTGTCGTCCACACCTTTCAGCAGGTCGATAATGGGTTTTGCCACGGTAAAGTCATTACGGGCCGAGGTCCACCATGCATCATAAAGCGGTGAATTATTGGGGGCGGCTCCGATATACGGAAATGCAGCATTATCAGCGTTGGAGGTCATGAAACCGTCCACACCAACTTCATTAAAGATGGCGTTGGCAGTTGCATAGTCATCAGTCTTGGACATACGCATGGCAACGCGCAGGCGGAGTGAATTTCCGAATTTCTGCCATTTTTCCATATCGCCACCATAGATGATGTCACCTGCTGAGAAACCCGGGGCAGAGATGTCAATCATATCGACGGCGCCCTTTAATTCAGTAAGGAAGCTGGCATAGATGTCCTGAAGCTTGTCATATTTAGGCGTAGGTTCTGAGAGTGCAGGATCTACATTGCCTTTGAAAGCGTCGGAGTAAGGGATATCGCCGTAGGTATCGGCCATGATCTGCATAGCCCACACTTTAAGGATGGTAGCTACTGCTATCTGATTTTTATTGTCGCCATAGATAGCGGCAGCAGGCTTGGTATTTTCATCGCTGTTGAGCCTGATGATTTCCATCAGATTCATCACATCGTGGTAAATCCTGCGGAAATACTGGTTATTGACACTTTGGCGGATAGCAAAACGGTCTTCCGACGGATAGTTGCGTTGTACCCAGTACTGCGACCATAACATGCTCTGACGCCCGCCCCACCATTCGTCGTAGATGTCATCACAAAGGCCTTTTTGGGCAGCGGTGAGCAATGAGGCAGTCGTAACTTCGGAAGGAAGGTTGGGATTATCGTTTATTTCATCAAAGTTTTTGGTACAGGAAGATATGAATAGTACCAAAAACAACCCCAGAGATAATTTAATTATATTTTTCATATTGTGTTCCTTTCAAGATTAGAATTTAAAGCCAAGATTAAAACCAAAGGACCTAAGCGACGGTAATCCTGCTCCTTCTATACCCTGTACGTTTCCGGAACTGGTGCTTTGTTCAGGATCGATACCCTTCATAGCGGTTCCGAATGTGGCAAGATTCCTGCCATATAAACCGATTTTCAGGCCCTGGATGGGTCCGGTATATTTTGAAGGAATGTTGTAGGAAACCGTGATTTCACGCAGTTTGATATAATCTGCATCAAGAACGTTCTGAGCAGCAGGCCCGTTGTAATGGTCGGTTGTCCAGGTATAGGCATCAATGTTGACTTCATTCTTGCCGCTTACCTGTGCAGTTCCGTCTTCATTGAAGATGACGTTGCCATCGGCATCATATTTGGCTACCATAGCATCAATTACGACGCCGTCTTCGCGGATGTTGTTTTCTGCGGAAGCAGCCAGAATACCGGTATAAGTTCCCCACATCTTGGTAGTTGAGAAGAATTTACCGCCATGCTGAATGTCGACCAGGGTGCGGATGTTGACTCCGTAAATGTTGAATTCGTTGCCGATACCGAGGTTCCAGTCAGGAAGCACGCTTCCCAGCGATTTAACGGCTGACTGAAGGTAACGTCCATTGTCGTCTACTACTCTGTTTCCATCCTGATCATAGATGAAGTCAGTGCCCATAAGCTGGCCGTATTCCTCGCCTACTTTTGCGTTAACGGTTACAAGGAAGGGAGCGGTGCCTAACTGCAGGTTATCGATGCCGGGATAAAGCTCAACGACCTGATTTTTGTTCTTGGCAAAGTTGGCGGTAATGGTCCATTCGAATTTGTTGTCCTTGGTCCTTACCGGTGTGCCTGTTACAAAAAGTTCAATACCCTTATTGGTGATCTTTCCGGCATTCAGGATCTGGAAGGAGTATCCGGAAGCGCCTGATACAGCTACAGGAATGATCTGATCAAGTGATTCTTTATTGTAATAGGTAAAGTCGATGCCCAGACGATTATCCAGGAACCTGAATTCACCGCCGATTTCTGCCGAATTCGTCATTTCGGGTCTCAGGTTAGGATTGTTGAGGGTTGTAGGCAACGTATAAAGAGCGGCCGGCTGGAAGTGATAAGGATATCCGTCAGCATCATAGAAGTTATCATAGTTAAGTAAGGTACGGTAAGGATCGGTATCATTACCAACTTTGGCATAACCGCCCCTGATTTTGGCAAAGCTCAGCCAGCCCAGATCTTTAACGGCAGGCATTGATGTGAGAACATAGGCTAACGAAACGCTGGGATACAGATACGAATTATCTGTTTCGGGCAGGGTTGATGACCAGTCGTTACGCAGGGTGAAATCTAAGTAAACCATGCTTTTCCAACTCAGCGAAGCGCTTCCAAATAAGCTGTTGATACGTTTCCAGCTCTGATATTCGAGCGAAGCATTGGTAAGGGAGTTGCTGATCGTATAGAGTTCAGGAATGAGAAGTCCGCCGATGGTGGAAGCTCCGTTCATCTTATACTTGCGGTCCATCATATTGCCGCCGAAGGTACCATTCAGTTGCAGGTCGCTGGTGATGGCCTTATCAACCAGGAACATGTATTCAGCATTGATTTCGGAGTTGGTCCTTACCTGCAGGCGATAGAATGACTGGGATGCTGAACCAATGGCAACGCGTTCGTAGGTACGGAATGTATAACCGTCCATGTTCAGTTTGCCCTGAGCCTTTAACCAGGGGGTAAGCTGATATGAAAGGCCAAAGTTTCCGTAATAACGATCACGGGAGTCATTCTGGTAGTTCATATTGCGGTCCCAGTAAGGGTTATTGGAATAAGCAGGCGTTGGGTCATCCATCGAAGTACGGTTCCATGAACGTTGTGTTCCGTCAGGATTAATATAGCTTTCCTGAGTTTTCATGTCAACCTGGCGCTGTCCCCACTGATTGAAACGTTCAATCGGGTTAACATCGCCGTATCCTGTTTCAGGACGGCCTTTGGTAGTAGTGCTGATGTAATTGATATCGGTGAAAGCCTTCAGCGCTTTGGTAAGGCTGGCGGTTGCACTTAAATTGACGGTATAACGGTCAAGTTTGGACTCAGGCATATATCCCGAGGAGTTGAAGGTGCCAAGGCCAAGACGAACCTGGGATTTTTCTCCGCCGGCATTGAAAGCGACGCTGTTTGTCCAGCCAAGCCCGGTTTTGAAAAAGCTTTCAACATCATTTTCAGGAGCTTTCCATTCAACTGATTTTCCGTAGTTTTCTTTATCCCATGCATCGAAACTGTACCAGGGACGGTAGAAGATGGGCTTGTCGGCGTATTCAGTTCCGGTTAAATCGATATCGTATTGTTTAAGGTATTCGCCGGCAGTGAGGGCATAAGCCGGGCCAAAACTTTCGTCGATGCCGTAGTCCATTCCAAGGTCAAATGACTGGTATGAGCCATCGGAAGCAGGAACTTTATAGTAACCGCTGTTGTCATCGTAAGTTTTGATTTCCCAGGTAGCGCCAAGTCCGCCGTTACCGCCACCATATGAATTCTGGTATTCGGGGAGGTAAGCTACCTGTTCGAAATTCAGGCCGGTGTTGTATTCAACGCCGATTGTTTTGCCTTTCTGGGCTCCGCCTTTCTTGGTAGTAATAAGGATGACGCCATTGGCAGCGCGCGATCCGTAAAGGGCGGCAGCGTTAGCTCCCTTCAGCACGGAAATTGATTCGATGTTGTCGGGGTTAAGGTCCTGGGCCATGTTGCCGTAGTCGTAACCACCGGCACCGCGTGCAGCATCAGCAGTGTTGAAGTCGCTGTTGTCGATGGCAGTTCCGTCAACCACGTACAAAGGCTGGTTATTGCCCGAAATGGAGTTGATACCACGGATGAGGACACGGGTTGATCCGCCCATGTTTCCCGAAGCCGATGTAACCTGTACGCCGGCAACACGTCCGGAGAGCTGGTTGGAGACATTAGCGGCCCCGTCGGTTTGAAGGGCGCCCCCTTTAACGTCCTGCACTGCATATCCCAGTGATTTCTTTTCACGCGATATGCCCAATGCAGTTACAACCACTCCTTCGATTACTTTGGTTTCGCTTTCCAGTGTGACATTGATGGCATTGGATGAGCCCAGAGCAATTTCCTGCGATTTCATCCCTATGAATGAAAAAATTAATGCAGTAGCATTGCTTGGTACTGAGATCTGATACTTACCATCCATATCAGTCAACGTTCCTGTTGTGGTGCCTTTAACCAGGACCGTGACACCGGGCATTCCCAGGCCATCTTCAGCGCTGGTAACTTTGCCCGTGATTGTACGTTGTGCAAGCACCTGAAGGCTGGTAAATACCAACAGAGCAAGCAAAAGGCTTAGTTTTCTCATAAATTGTTGATTTTGGTTAGTTAAGTTTTTGATTGTTTGACTTGTAAGTTTGTGTTTTGTTTACTTGTTCTCTTTTTCCTTTTTTTGTTTAGTTGTTTGTTTTATAATTGGTTGGTTAATGTTCACGCAATGCTTTCAAAATGTAAAAGTTATCTTTTTTTATTGCGCTGTTGTACTGGTTGTGTAGAAAAAATTTCGGAAACAGGCAACATTAATTTCAATTTGACCGGTTGAAATTACAAAAATTAAAACATGATGATACGCAAAGTATCAAAAGTTTTTTTAGATCGTTCGGCCGGATGTCAATAAAACTTGTTTTTATCAGGCGGTTGGTTTGATCGGGTTTGGTTTATTATCTGAATGATCCCGGCGTTAATAGCAGTATTTCAGCAAGTTAAAGAATAATACCGGCATGCATCAGTCTGTAAAATAGTATATTGATTCTTACAAATGTAAAGATTTTTTTTTAGAAATGTTAATATTCAAAAAAAATTGAATTTGCGTAAAAAAAAATCAATATCGCTGAGGGAAAAATGACTGAAAACAGAGGTTTAGATGTATATAATTTTAAAAATCAGGATGATAGAAGACTGAGCGGCCTAAAAAAATATTTCTGCCCGGTTTTGTTTTTACTTAAGAAAATTGTGAGGGCCTTGCCGGCCGCTTACCTTCATAAGGATAAAAGGTGTCTTCCTATTTCATTGATCTCAGGAAAGTAGAATAACCGAAAATAAAAGTCACAGTCACCAGGATTGTGGCGAACGGCATCCTGAAACTTTTGATAAAAAGAAGGGGCATGATCAGGAGCAACAGTTGGGCTGTGGTGTACAGGTGAAATCCTACTTTGCGGAGTTTCCACATTTTGATGGCGCCATAGAGCGAAATGCAGTAGAGGAATGCGCTCAGCAGGAAGAATTGCCTTCCTGCCGAGAGCATTACCCGGATCAGTTCCTGTTCGTCTTCGCCCAGAGGCCCCATATCTGCCGTGATGAAGATGTCATAAAAAGTTCCGATGATGAAATAGGCAAATAATGCCGCGCCACTCCCGATGAAGGTGAGCGTGCAGAGAAATTTCAGGAACCCTAACGGTTGAGGGGTTGCATCCTTAACCGGTTCGCTTTCATTGTATTCATCCATACCTTTAATAACTCAGAATCCCCTGGAAGACTCACTACAAATATATCCTGTTAACTCAATGTGCCAGTCAGTTTTTCAACTTCAGCCAGTATTTCACCCGTCCTGACTAGCTCTTTCATGCGGTTGTGATCAGGATAAAGCGGCCGGTCAATATCGAGGTACTTTACATGTTGGCGGATGATTTCACGTGCCTTTTGTGTGCCTTCTCCATACCTGTATGGCGTTTCCAGTTTTTCACGCAGGTCGAGGGCCTGGGTGGCGGCAAAGAATTCAATCCCCAGCACGCCATAGGCATTTTCAAGTATCTGGAAATTCTTGAGGGCAGTATTCATGCCCATCGAAACGAAATCTTCCTGGTCGGCGGCGGCAGGAATGCTGTGCACCGATGCAGGCGCTGAAAGGATACGTTGCTCAACTATCTGCATATCGGCAGTGTACTGGCTGAGCATTAATCCCGAGAACATACCCGGATTGGCCGTGAGGAAAGGGGGGAGCCCAACGCTCAGTGCCGGGTTATTCAGCCGGTTCATCCTGCGTTCGCTGAGTACCGAAACCATGGTCACTGCGGCGCCAACCATATCCATCGGCAACGAAACCGGCGAACCCTGGAAGTTTGCGCCCGAAAGCTGAAGGTTCTCTTCGGCGAAGAAGATCGGATTGTCGCCCACGCCGTTTAATTCGGTTTCCACCTGAAGGCGTGCCCATTTTACGGCATCGTGGGCAGCGCCGATAACCTGCGGTGTCGAACGCATACTGTAAGCGTCCTGAACTTTTACTTTCAGTCTTTTTTCAAAAAGGTCGCCGCCTTTGGCAACTTTACGAATGGCTGCAGCGCTCCTGATGGCTCCGGCGAAGCCCCTCACTTCATGAATCTTGTGATTGTACGGACCAAAATTCGCTTTTAACGCTTCGAGTGTCATGGCGCAGGCAATTTCAGCCTGTTTAAGCCATTTGTCCGTATCATAAAGCATGATGGCGCTCATGGCTGTGAGTACATTCGATCCGTTGATGGCGGCAAGGCCATCGCGTGCCTCCAATCCCGGAACCGCAATACCTGCCCGTTTGAAAGCTTCCCTGCCTTCGAGCAGTTCACCTTTATAATATGCATGGCCTTCGCCCATCATCAGTAAAGCGATCTGCGACATAGGGGCAAGGTCGCCGCAGGCGCCCACCGATCCTTTGCGGCAAACAAAAGGAGTAACCTCTTTATTCAGCATCTCAACAAAGGTCTGGGTAATCGCCAGACGGTTGCCCGAATTGCCGTGGGCATGGACATTGATACGCCCCAACATGGCTCCCCGGACCCACTCTAACGGCATTGGTTCGCCAATCCCGGCCGCGTGATTGTACACAAGATACTTCTGAAAGTCCTTTACCTGCTCGTCGGAAAGCACCATTTCCGAAAATTCGCCGATTCCGGTGTTGATGCCATACATGATTTCGTGCGCTTCGATCTTTTTTTCGAGCATGGCGCGGCATGCATTGATACGATTGACAGCATCGGGATGAAGTTCAACTTTCTGGCTGAAGCGGGCAACATTTACTACATCTTCAATGGTGAGGCCGTTTCCGGTGATAACTAGTGTCATTGGTTTCTGTTGTTTATGGGTGTACGTCAGGGGCAAATATCCGTAAAAAAATTCCTTTGTACCGTTACAATGTCAATTAATTTTTTCAGGATTTATTTACGAGGGCGGCAGGGTAGCTTCCGGAACTGTATTCTATCAGGCTATTTTAAGCTAACGGTACATTCCTGAAATTGAAATCCCTGAGGAATGAAACGGCTCTGTCGATCAACTGATACATAATTTCATCTTCATTGACAAAAGGAACTTTTTGACGAAATTCTCCGGCGATGGTTTGAAGGAAGGGGGATGTTTCGCTAAGTCCCCGGAATTCGAGCGCCTGGCATGCCGTCATCATCTCAATGGCCAGGATGCGTTCAACGTTATTTACAACACGCAAAGCTTTGGTAGCTGCGTTTGCCCCCATGCTGACATGGTCTTCCTGCTCGTTGCTCGATGGGATGGAATCGACCGATGCGGGCGTACACAACTGCTTATTCTGGCTTACTACCGATGCAGCGGCGTATTGAGGGATCATGAATCCGGAATTTAGTCCCGGGTGTGCAACCAGGAATTCAGGGAGACCACGCTGGCCTGAAATCATCCGGTACACCCTCCGTTCAGCGATATTGCCCAGTTCGGCCAGGGCTATCGAGGTAAAATCGAGCACGAAAGCCAGGGGTTCACCGTGAAAGTTGCCGCCGGATAAGATTTTATCCCCGTCGGGAAATATTGTCGGATTATCGGTCACGGAATTTATTTCGGTGAGTATGACGTTTCCGGCATATTCCAGGGTATCCTTCACAGCCCCGTGAACCTGCGGTATGCAACGAAATGAGTATGGATCCTGGACCGCTTTCCCGGGTTTTTCTATCAGCCGGCTGCCCTTAAGCATCGAACGGATATTGGCGGCTGTTTCCTGTTGCCCTTTATGCGGTCGGATGACATGAAGCTCAGGCATAAAGGGATCGATCCGCCCGTTATAGGCTTCCAGGGCCAGGGCTCCGGTTATATCGGCAATATATTGCAGTTTCCTTGCTTTCAGCATAATGTAAACGCCGTGTGCGCTCATGAACTGTGTGCCATTGAGCAGGGCAAGCCCTTCTTTCGACTGCAAGCCGATAGGAGCGAGGCTGAGCAGGGAGTTAACAGCAGAGGCAGCCTGGATTTGTCCTTTGTATTTTACTTCTCCCAGCCCCAATAAAGGAAGCACAAGATGTGCCAACGGAGCGAGGTCGCCCGAAGCGCCGAGAGATCCCAGTTCACGCACTACCGGCAGCACATTGTTGTTGAACAGTTCGAGCAACCTTTGAACCGTGATTTCCTGCACTCCCGAATTGCCTTTTGCCAGGCCGAAAGCTTTCAGGATCAGCATGAGGCGTACAATATCGTCGTCCACGGTATCCCCGATGCCACAGGCATGCGAAACCACAAGATTTTTCTGCAATTGCGAGAGGTCCTGCTTTGAAATGGTGTGGTTGCAGAGGGAACCGAATCCTGTTGTGATTCCGTAGATGGGTTCTGACTGGTTCCCGATTTTGCTGTCCAGATAGTTCCGGCAATTCCTGATACGCCCGATGGCTTCGTCACTTAGCGATAGCCGGGCGTTTTCCTTAAGGACATTTTCAAGTAATTCAAAAGTAAGTAGTTGTGAATCAATTATTAAATTCATGATGCTGGATTAAATGTTCAAGAAAGGATGATTTATTTCTGTGGCCGTAAAAAAGCCTCCAAGCCGTACAAGGCTTTGAAACCACAGAACTAAAGTGCAGTCCGGTTGATTTGTATCTTGAAATTCAGGTTCCAGTTATACATTATATAGATGTTTCAGAATTCATTAGCCGCTAGGCCTGTTTTGATGATGAATTGTTTTCCCGGTGTTGTTCCTGTGGCATTCGGGATGGCTGTTGGCTATTAGCCTGCCATCTTGCCCACAACCTCACTCAGGCAGGTAAACTTTTAGCCGTAAGCCCTTAGCTTTTGGCGTTTTGAGTTTTGGGTTTTGAGTTCTGAGTTTTGAGTTTTGAGTTCTGAGTTTTGAGTTTTGAGTTTTGCGTTTTGTGATTCGTTGTTCGTGGGCTTTCAGTGTTTCAGTGTTTCAGCGTTTCAGACCTGCCTGCCTTGTGCAGGGCTGTGGGAAGAGGCAGGGTTTCAGCGTTTCAGCGTTTCAAGGTTTCAGAGTTTCAGAGTTTCAGAGTTTCAGAGTCTTAGGGTTTGGATTTGAGCCTTTGTCAGAGCAGTTCTCCGTTCTCCGTTCTCCGTTCTGCGTTTTGAGTTTTGCGTTCTGAGTTTCGTTGTGTTTTGCATTCTCCTCCGTTCTCCATCCTCCGTTCTGCCTTTTCCTTTAACCTTTAGCTTTTAGCTGTTAGCCATTAGCTCTTAGCCTTTGGCGTTGTGAGTTTTGGGTTTTGAGTTCTGAGTTTTGCATTCTCCGTTCTCCGTTCTCCGTTCTCCATTCTCTATTCTTCGTCCTCCGTTCTCCGTTTTGCCCTTTGCTCCTTGTCCTTTGCCCTTTGACTTTTGCCCTTTGACATTTAACTTTTGACTTCCTTTCACCAAGTTCTCTCTCCTTCGCAATCTTCTCCTTCTCAAACATTCAGTCCCAGGAGCTTGGCTATAATTTCGGCCGGAGGATATTTTTGCTGTTCACCGGTTTCCATGTTTTTAAGCTGGTATAATCCCGAAGCCAGCTCATCGCTGCCGATGATTACGATATAAGGTATTTGTTTCTGATTGGCATAAGCGAATTGTTTTTTCATTTTAGCCGGTTCGGGATACATTTCCGATGCGATACGCGCTTTTTGCAGCCTGTGCAGAAAAGCAAGGCTTGCCATCTCTTCATCAGCGCCAAAGTTGGCAACCATTACTTTTGTGGAATGTGCTGTTGACTCGGGGAAAAGAGATAATGCATTCATAACATCATAGATCCGGTCGGCGCCGAATGAGATACCTACTCCCGACACTCCGGGCATACCGAAAATGCCGGTGAGGTCGTCATAGCGTCCGCCGCCGCTGATGCTGCCTATCTGCACATCCCGGGCCTTGATCTCGATGATGGCGCCGGTATAATAGTTGAGCCCGCGGGCCAGGGTCAGGTTAAGCCTGATTTCCGAAATGAGCCTTAACGTTTCAACATAGCGGAACACAGCCCGCATTTCTGCAATACCGGCAATCCCTGTGTCGGAGGTTGCCAGGACAGATTCAAGCTGATCAAGCTTTTCGCCGTTGCTGCCCTGAAGGTTAAGAATGGGCTGCAGCTTATTTATTTTTTCATCCGAAAGCCCTTTTTCACGCAATTCGGCATTCACACCATCGATTCCGATTTTATCCAGTTTATCAATTGCAACGGTTATGTCGGTAATTTTATCGGCTTCCCCTATAATTTCGGCAATTCCCGCCAGAATTTTCCGGTTGTTCATTTCAATGACTACCCCGATACCGAGCCTCAGAAAAATTTCATCGGCTATGCGGGCCATTTCGGCTTCATAGATCAGGGAATTGCTGCCGACAACATCGACATCGCACTGGTAAAATTCGCGGTAGCGGCCTTTCTGAGGCCTGTCGGCGCGCCAAACAGGCTGGATCTGGTAACGCTTGAACGGGAAAATGATCTCGTTTCGGTGTTGAACCACGAACCGGGCAAAGGGTACGGTAAGATCGTAACGAAGACCTTTTTCGCTGATCTGCTTCAGAAGTTTTCCCGAATCTTTGTCCGAAAGTGCCTTGTCGTTGCTTCCTGCCAGAAAGTCGCCCGAATTAAGAACCTTAAAAAGGAGTTTATCCCCCTCATCGCCATACTTTCCTAACAACGTATCCAGGTTTTCCATGGCTGGCGTCTCGATGGGCTGATATCCGGAAAGCGTGAAAACATTCCGGATGGTATCGAAGATATAGTTCCGGCGTGCCATTTCGAGCGGTGTGAAATCGCGGGTGCCTTTGGGTATGGAGGGTGTGGACATCGGGGCAGGAATAAGGTTTAACGTTTACAGGGTGAAGGGTGGCGTGAGTGAATGCGAGTTTAACTAAAGCAATGGATTGATGTTACTAAAGGTATAAAACTTCTGACGTTTTGATAATTAATCTGTTGACTGTTAGTTCAGAATGTTCTCAAAGTCCGAGCGTAATATCCAGCCGGTCGAAAACCGATTGCAGAAACGGGATACATTGATCGGTGCCTTCCGGGGGAGCCCATGGGGCTGAGTTATCTTCCGAATGAGGAATAAATGGGCCTTCCTTGATTTCATAAACCACTGATCCGCTTTCGAGCGAGGTGAGCATATGATAGGTGTTTTCTTCGAATTCCACCCCTGTGATACCGTTTGTAGCGCTCAAAACGGCGTGGTCATTTATGGTTCCGTCATCGTTAAAGGATACCGCCAACACGGCTCCGCGCAGCAACACAAAGGATTCCTCTTTTGTGTTGTGTTTATGCGGCCGGATGTAAGTCCACGGCTCGAGGGCATTCAGCAGCCTTTGCACAGGGGCGCTTAATTCGGGATGAAAATTATAGTTCATCCTTTTCCGCGGCGAGGCTTTGGCTTTGGCTATCACTTCATCCAGCAAGGTATCGGTGATTTTGATCATAGTGATTTTTATCCTGTTTAATGATTTCAGGCCGTTAGTTTTTTATAGCGGATGCGTTTCGGCCCTTCGTCGCCGAGTCGCTTGCGGCGGTTTTCTTCATATTCGGAGTAACCTCCTTCGAAATAATAAACCTGTGAGTTGCCTTCAAAGGCCAGGATGTGGGTGGCTACGCGGTCGAGAAACCAACGGTCGTGTGAAATTACTACGGCGCAACCGGCATAATCTTCCAGCCCTTCTTCCAGAGCGCGCAGGGTATTAACGTCGATGTCGTTGGTAGGCTCGTCGAGCAACAGTACGTTGGCTTCCGATTTCAGGGTTAGCGCCAGGTGTAAGCGGTTGCGTTCCCCGCCCGACAAGATGCCGGTTTTCTTACCCTGGTCGGAACCGCCGAAATTAAACCGCGAAACATAAGCCCGGCTGTTAATCAGCCTTCCGCCCATTTGGATCTGTTCGTTCCCTTCGCTGATCACTTCCCAGACGCTCTTTTCGGGATCGATGGACGCATGGGCCTGGTCGATATACCCGATTTTTACGGTTTCGCCCACTTTAAACTCACCATGATCGGGGTTTTCAAAGCCCATGATCATCCGGAAAAGGGTGGTTTTCCCAGCGCCGTTAGGGCCGATTACCCCCACAATGCCTCCCGGAGGCAGTGAAAAGTTCAGCCCCTCGAAAAGCAGCTTATCGCCGAAGGCTTTCGAAACATTGTTGGCTTCAATGACGTTACTGCCAAGCCGGGGCCCGTTGGGGATAAATATTTCGAGACGTTCTTCCTTCTGTTTAACGTCTTCATCGAGCATCTTTTCATAGGCATTCAGACGGGCTTTCCCTTTGGCATGACGGGCTTTCGGGGCCATATGTACCCATTCAAGTTCACGCTCAAGGGTTTTCCGGCGTTTGCTCTCGGTTTTTTCTTCCATTTCGAGGCGCCTGGTTTTTTGTTCAAGCCATGACGAATAGTTGCCTTTCCATGGAATGCCTTCTCCCCGGTCAAGCTCAAGGATCCAGCCGGCCACGTTATCCAGGAAGTAACGGTCATGGGTAACAGCGATGACAGTTCCCTTATACTGTTTCAGGTGAACTTCCAGCCATTCCACGCTTTCAGCGTCGAGATGATTGGTGGGCTCATCCAGGAGTAATATGTCGGGAGCCTGCAACAGAAGCCTGCATAATGCTACGCGTCGTCTTTCTCCTCCTGAACAAACACTGATCGGCGTTTCAGGTTCCGGGCATCGAAGGGCGTCTATAGCCCGTTCGAGTTTAGCGTCGAGTTCCCAGGCATCGTGGTGGTCGAGCAATTCGGTAAGGCGTCCCTGTTTTTCGATGAGTTTGTTCATCTCATCGTCGGACATCGGCTCCATGAATTTATTATTCACTTCCTCGTATTCTTTGAGCAGGTCAACAACTTCCTGAACGCCTTCCTGAACTATTTCCCTGACGGTCTTTGATTCATCGAGGCAAGGCTCCTGCTCAAGCAGGCCAATGGTATAGCCCGGTGAGAAAACGACTTCGCCGAGAAAGGATTTATCGATTCCGGCAATGATCTTCAGCAAACTCGATTTACCGGAGCCGTTCAGGCCGATGATGCCGATCTTGGCCCCGTAAAAAAATGACAGGTATATATCCTTCAGGACCTGTTTGTTGGGCGGAAAAATTTTCCCGACCCCGATCATTGAAAAGATTATCTTTTTATCGTCACTCATGGACATTAGAAGTTGTTGTTAAAGAGGACAGTGGCAGCCGGCCGGATCAGAATCCATCAGCTTTAGTCAGTTTTCATTCCGGGGAACATGTACTGCGCATATCAATTTTTCGAGAATCAGCGTTGAATTCTCCCAGTCATAAGTCCGCTGGACGAAAGCTTTTCCGTTAGAGGCAACTGTAAGGGCGAAATCCTCGTCGGTGAGGAGCCTGACGATGTGGCCGGCAAATTCTTCGGGGCTTCGTCCCACTAATATTTCCGAACCTTCGGCTGCCCCCAGGGCCTGGTTGGCCAGCACAGAAGTTATGCAGGGAAGTCCCATCGACATGGCTTCGAGAAGTTTATTCTGGAGGCCGGTGCCGATTCTCATGGGGGCGATGAAAATACGGGATGAGGCATAACTTTCGCGCATGTCTTCAACCCAACCGGTCACCCTGATTTTGTCACCCGATAATGCCTGAACCCTGGGATGGGGATTGGCGCCGGCCAGCATTACGCTGACGCCGGGAACCTTCCGGCGGACCAACGGGATGATCTCGCTTACCAGGTATTCGGCTGCATTCACGTTGGGCGGATAACCCATATTGCCAGTAAAAACTATATCATGCGTTTTTTTCCTTTGCAGGGTTTTGAAATAAGAATGGTCAACGCCATTGGGCACAACAACGATCTGTTCTTTGTCCGGATGGGGTATCAGGTCGCGGTCAGGAACAGAAATTATCGTTTTGTTTTCGAAATCGTTGAAAATGACTTTCTCATAATGTAACAACCTTTTGTACTCCATCAGCATTAAAGGCTTGAGCCACCATGCCGACGTTTCCGCCCGCCGCTTCATTCCCATCGAAAAAACATCCTGGTAATCAATAGTTTTTGGAATTTCAACATGCCTGACATACTCTGCTACCCTCAGCAACTGGCAGAAAATGTGTTGCGGACGGGTTTCGGCCAGAATCCTCCTGATTTTTAGTCTGGCTTTCCGGTTGTAAAAATATCCCACCTGAAAAGGCTGTCCGGTAAATAAGACCCTGATAAGGTTAATGGCTATCCGGAAATAACTAAAACGGATAACATGCACCTGGTGGCAAAATTCTTTCAGTTTCAGGATTGCTTTTTCATCGACGGGCCCCTGGTTTAACGCAACGAGAATAATCTCATGTTTTTTTGAAAGGCATCGCAACTGGTGAAACGCGCGTAATTTATCCCCTTTTTCAATGGGATAGGGTACACGCGATAGCAAGACGAAGATCCTCATTTTTAATGTGTTCGATGATGACAAGTGGCAAGCCTTCAGAGTAATTGCAAAGGTATAAAACGGTTTTGATATGAGAAAGAAACTCATCCTTTTAAGGAAGGGATGGCCCCAATACCGGAACTGCGGATGGAAGAAGGCTCCCTGAATCAAACATGAACCGGGACGATGATATATTAATATAGGTATATAGATAGTGTGGAAAAGCGTTGCGATTGGCAGGGTTTTAAGGTTTCGGGGCTGGAATTTTTCAGGGGGAAGCCTGAGCCCGACGGGGCGGTTTGTACGATGAACGGCAAATCCCGGTTTCTCATTGCTTCTGGTGATATTTCCCGGGTTGGTAATGCTCGCACAGAAAATTCAATTTTTTCCCTGCAGTTTAAAACGAACCGGTCAAAGCCTTTTCTTTCGGTCAGTGTCCTTACAGCCTGATTTCCGGAAATGAAAACCAACCTGGAATTATAATGGCGGGTTCCCGGCTATTTCAAGGTAGAACGTTGTCAGCCGGTTCATCAGGAGGGTGTTGTTATGTTCGTTCATGATGAGGTCGCGGGCGTTACGGCCTATTTCGCAGCGAAATTCCTCATCCTGGACTTTCTTTATCATTTCAAGAAAATCTTCGACGGTATTGGCAATGAGAATATTTTCTCCATGCGTTACATGAATGCCTTCGGCCCCTATTCCGGTAGAAATCACGGCCCTGCCGGATGCCATGGCTTCGATAATTTTGATCCGGATGCCGCTGCCCGAAAACAGCGGAACAACCATTACCGCATGTTGCAGCATGAATTCGAGCGCGTCGGGAACTTCGCCGATTATGTTTACGCCTTTGGAATCAAGATTTTTGAGCCATTCGGGCATTTCACGGCCGGCGAGATACAGTTTCAGGTCCGGTATTTCCTGATTTATCAGAGGCCAAACCTTTGATAAAAACCAGAGGATGCCTTCTTCATTGGGGAACCAGTTCATGGAACCGATATGGAAAAGGTCCGTTTTCCCGGGTTGGGCCATCGGGACGGCATATCTTTCAAGGTCAATTCCGAAGGGTATGGAAATTACGGGCGTGCCGTCTGAATGTTTCTTAAGAAATGCCGCATCGGTAGGTGTTATGGCAACAATACCGTCGGTCTTTTTCAGCATGTCCAGTTCATAATCCCTGAGCGTGCGAAACAGGTGTTTCAGGTAAAACCGCTTGAGCGGATTATGGGTGTTGGATGCAATACGCTGCCAGATCAGATGCTCAATGTTGTGCGAGCGGAGGATGAACTTTGCCTTGCTGTATTTTCTGACGGTATCCAGATAGGTTGTCATATACAGCATTTCGGCCTGAACAATGTCAAACTCATCCTGCTGCAGGATTTCAATCAGTTTTTTTTCGAAAGCCGGGGTGCGGAACCGTGCAACGTGATAGGATTTCCCCCTGATGAAGTTGTGCAGCGCGTCGCGGATATTTATGCTGAGGTCGATATCAACAAATTCAATAGCGGAATTCCGGATAAATTCTCCGGGAAGCGTTTCCGGATTAATGTGGTATTTATTGGTATTGGCTGCCAGAACTTTCACGCTGTGGCCTGATTTTATCAGTCCTGTGATCATTGCATTCATAGCGATCGGACCTCCTTCGGCAGGTGGCCACGGCGATTTATTGCAAAGCAGCAGGATTCTCATAAGGCGTCAGGATGTGTAACTGAGGTTTAGGTTTAATGCACGGGAGGCGTGTGTTTGCGGGTGGCAGGGTGGGGCGCGGTGCAATGATGAAAGAAGTTTTTTACAGGCATTTTAAATATAGGGATTTTTCTGCCGGGATATGCATTACAGGTCTTCTTTTTTACTTTTTTTTCTGAACACAGAGAGAAGCTTTGAGACGAAACGCTTATAGCTGTCCGACTCCATGATGGGTGAATCAGTGGCAGCCTTATAGGTAAGCCATATCCCGATAGGCAAAAAGATCAGCGTTGAAATCCACATGCCTTTCCACGCAAGTAAAACGCCGCTTTTTACTGCTTTCTCCCCGGTAAAAGAAATGACATGGTATATCACGAACAGCAATACCGATACGACCAGCGGCAAACCAAGGCCACCTTTCCGGATGATAGCTCCGAGAGGAGCGCCGATCAGAAACAGCGCCAGGCATGCGAAGGAGAGGGTGAACTTGCGGTGCCATTCAATATCGAACTTCGCCTTCAGCGTGGCTTTCTCCTTGATGGCCTGCTTGTTGAATTCGAAGGATTGCTTGACGTTGCGGGCTATGCCCAGGGCATTGTTGATCAGCATGATCCTGTCTTTATCCTGGACTCCTGCCAGAAGATCGGCGGCTTTTGCCGACGGAAGAACCGCCTTGCAGTTTGAGTCGAGGAGCTGGGAAGCGCGCAGATACTGATAATTATTAAGCAAGGCTGACCCAAAATCCTTCCTGCGCGACTCGAGTTCCCTGCCTATTGAATCGCTGGCATGTGACAACTCGCGGTTGGGAAGCATCAGGAAATTATTGCGGAAAAATTCCTCGTTTGTCCGTGAAAGCCGGAATTGGGTAAGATCGAATTTCACAATTTCTTCGGAGAACAGGGTGCGTTGAAAAGGCCTTTTTGTTTCGCTGTCGCGGCCCTGTTTTTCTTCATAGTTCCAGCCATTGAACAGGGTAACCAGGAGGTAATCGCCATCGGCGCTTTGCTCCATTCTCCCGGAGTCGGCCAGCGTGAATTTGTTGTTTCCCATGAAATCGGTGTGGTCATAAATGACAACATCGTAAATTCTTACTCCGTCGGGCGCCTTTTTTCCGATCCTGATCACATACCCTTCGATTCCCGAATAGAACATTCCTTCGCGTATATTCAGCGCCATTTTCTTTTGCCTCACATCGTAGAGCGTTGTCCTGAATTTCAGGTTTGCATACGGAAAGACGGTGTTGGAATAAACAAATGCTCCGATGGTGATCAGCGCCGAAAGAATGATCAAAGGCGTCATTATTTTCCGGAGCGAAATGCCTGCCGCTTTCATAGCGACGAGTTCATACCTTTCACCCAGGTTGCCGAAGGTCATCAGGGAGGCAAGCAGTATACTCAGCGGCAACGCCATCGGAACGAAAGTATATGAGGCGTAATACAGGAGTTGCAGGATAATTTTCCATTCAAGCCCTTTTCCTACGAGATCATCAACATATCGCCACAGGAACTGCATCAGCAGGACAAAAACCGAGATAAAGAAAGTTGCAATGGCCGGGCCTGCATAAGATCGGAAGATGAGCACATACAACTTTTTCACGCCGCTGGAGTATTATTTGCCCTGCAAAGGTAATGAGTTAAAGAATAAAAGGTGACCTTCCGGATGCGGTAAGTTTTGGATGAACAGAAATTTCAGGAGAAAATCAGGATGCCTGTTTTCTTATATCAGCCGGGCGCCAATAATGATATGAGTGCTATCGAATGGTGGCGTTCAGATGGTTGCTGCATGGCATGGCAGTTCTTATATTATAATAGCAGGTTACCGGGAAATATCGCTTTTATGGAAAAGCATTTAATCAGGAATTGATTTTATCTACATTTGCCGGAATGAATAACTCTGCCAACACTATGAAATATACGTTAACGGAAGTAAGCGATAAAAGGACAAGGCGCAGTTTTTGCGATGTCATGAGGATTCTGTACAAGAATGACCCAAACTTTATTTGTCCTCTTGATGACACGATTGAAGGGATCTTTGATCCTCAGCGGAACATATTTTTTACGCACGGAGAAGCTGTCCGATGGATCATGAAAAATGAAAAGGGGGAGTTGGTCGGGCGCGTGGCAGCCTTCATCAATACCAAAAAGGCTTACACTTTTGATCAGCCTACCGGGGGAATGGGTTTTTTCGAGTGCATTAATAATAAGGAGGCAGCCTTCGTTCTTTTTGATACCTGTAAGGAATGGCTGCAAGCCCGGGGGATGGAAGCCATGGATGGTCCCATTAACTTTGGCGAGAACGATAATTTCTGGGGGCTGCTGGTCGACGGATTTATGCCCCAGAGTTTCGGCATGAATTATAATCCGCCTTACTACAGGCAGTTCTTCGAAGACTACGGATTTCAGCCCTATTTTGAACAGGTTACAAATCACCTTGATTACACGAAACCATTCCCGGAAAGGTTTTGGAAAATAGCTGAACGGGTGAGCCGGAATCCTGAATATAACTTTCGCCATTTCACCTGGAAAGAATCTGAAAAATTCATTAGCGATTTTCAGGAGATATACAATGATGCCTGGCAATATCATGAAAATTTTACCCCTATTGAACCGGACGTGCTGAGGGGCGAACTGATGCAGGTGAAACAGCTCATGGTCCCTGAGTTTATCTGGTTTGCCTATCACGGCAACGAACCGATTGCTTTCGAGGTCATGTTTCCTGATTTCAACCAGGTGCTCAGGTATTTTAACGGACGTCCTGACCTCTGGTCAAAATTGCGTATTGCACTGAAGGGCGTAAAAAATATTTACAACCGTACCCGTATTACGGTGATGGGCGTAAAAACGCATTATCAGCGGTCAGGCATCGAATCGGCATTATTCTGGTATATGGAAAGCGTTATGAAACATTTGCACGACCAATATAAGGAAGTAGAATTATCATGGGTTGGCGATTTTAACCCGCGGATGCAAACAATCCATGAAGCTACCGGCGCCACTTTCGGGAAACGGCATATTACTTTCAGGAAAATATTCAACGGAAATCCGGGCTTCACCAAGCCAGCGCGATTGCATACGGCAGACCTCTCAAAGCCGGTTGAAGAAAAAAAATAACTTGCTTCACGCAAGTAATGCGAAATATACTAAATTTACAAATGGATTTCTTAAACATTAAACCCCTAATAAACATGAAAAAACTTTTACCCTTAGTATTTTCGATTGTAGTGGTTGGCGCCTATGCTCAGCAAAGGGCCACGCTGCCATCCAACTTGCTTAATTATCAAGTGAAAGCTGAAAAGTATGCAATCAAAGAAACTGCCAACATGATGACGGATGTCAATCATTATGTGGCCAGCTATGATGCATTATCGGAAGCTGAAATGGGTTACACGGTTTATGACCTGCAATCCAACGCATCCTCTCCCAGCAACCGCTTTTATATTTACCCAAGCGGTGAAATGGCCGGTGTATGGACATTCGGCACAGGCCCTACTTCATATTCGAACAGGGGTACGGGTTATAATTATTTTGACGGCACATCGTGGGGTCCCAATCCTACCAACCGCATTGAAACATCAAAGTCAGGGTGGACCAACTATGCCCAACTCGGCGCTACCGGCGAAATAGTATGTACGCATCATAATTCTGCCGGGCTCATCATTAACAAACGCAGTACGCGCGGCACCGGAGCCTGGACTGAAAGCATCCTGCCGGGACCTGCCGGTGCTGTGGATATTTCATGGCCCCGCATGGTGACATCAGGAACCAATAAAACCAACGTCCATATCATTGCAAGCACTTACTCTGCCTATGCAGGTCAGGACCTTGCCCTGCTTTATTATCGTTCGACCGATGGCGGCGAAACCTGGGACAAGACCCACGTAATTCCCGAGCAAATGAATTCAACCCACTATGCCGGTTTTAGCGGTGATATCTATAGCTGGGCCGAACCACTCGGCGATAACATTGCTTTCATCGTGAACGATCCCGATGAAGACCTTTTCGTAATGAAGTCAGCCGATAACGGTGAAACCTGGGAAAAGATAGTAATATGGCAACATCCGGATCCATTGGGAACCGGAACTCCGGTGCTTGACTCTTTATGGGGTCCCGACGGAGCCGCTCACCTCACGTTCGACAAATTCGGGAAACTGCATGTTGTTTTCGGCGTTTATAAATCAAATCCCGTAGGGGGAACCTGGTTCCCTTACAGTGGCGGCGTTGCTTACTGGAACGAAGATATGCCGACCTGGACGGGCGGAACCCCCGAATGGCAAATCAACTGCCTGAATCCGGATTCGCTGGATCTCACCGGCAATTTGATCGGTTATCCTCTTGACCTTAACGGAGACGGTATCTTTAATGTTTTAGGCGAAGCGGGCTTGTATTATATTGCGGTGGTTTCAATGCCGCAGATCACCATTGATGAAAACGGTGACGGGATGGTAGTTTTTGCTGGAATTACCGAGAACTACGATAACGATGCACAGGATTACAGACACCTGTGGGCCAGGTCATTCTCCAATTTCGGGGCATGCTTTGGCAAATTTGTCGACCTTACCGGAGACGATATTCATTTATTTGATGAAGCTGTCTTCCCGACATTCTCCCCGACTTCAAATGATTTCTTCGGGCTTATTGCCCAGATTGACACCGAACCAGGCCTGGCAGTGCGCGGTGATGAAGACCAGCCCGGTGATAATTACATGGTATGTTTTACGATGCCGAAGGATGAATTTACAGGCACAAAAGATGTGAAGGAAACCATATTGTCTTCTGTTTATCCCAATCCGGCTTCCGATAACGCCATGATCACCTTCAGGACTGAAAAGGCCTCATCCGTGACTATCAGGATCAGTTCTTTGACAGGACAGGCGGTTTATGAACGCACCCTGGATGTACTTACTTCCGGCGACCATCGTGTTTCAGTTCCTGTTCAGGATTACAAAGCAGGCCTGTACCTTTACACTGTAACAGCCGGTAATGTTACAAATTCAGGCAAACTGGTTGTCCGTTAAACGGATCACACCTGATAACAAAAGAAACCCGGTCCCAGGCCGGGTTTTTTTTATAAAAAAATTTTTGATTAATGAAAAAGTAATTCAATTTTTTTAATCTTTGCAATAACTAAATCTTAAATCATTCATAACCAAACCAAATTGCTCTACTATGAAAAGATGTTTACTATTTTTATTGGCTATGGGAATAGGCGTTTTGACTTTTGCCCAGTACCAGAAAGCTGCCCTGCCAAACTCGGTCCGCAATATTGCAGTTCCGAAAAAATGTGCGGTAACTGAAACTACCAATCCATTTACGACGGTGGCAAACTCCTATGTTGAATCACCGGTATCTTACATCGAAGATGAAGTAGGTTATACCGTTTATGACCTGCAGTCGAATGGTTCGACCCCTTATGGCCGTTTAACCCAGTTTGACGACGGTACGATAGCTGCGGTTTATACCATGGCTATTAATCCTACGGCCTATAATGACCGTGGAACCGGATACAATTATTTTGACGGAACCGCCTGGGGGCCTAGCCACGTAACCCGCCTGGAATCGGTAAAATCCGGATGGCCTTCACATGCCCAGTTAGGCGCAAATGGTGAAGTGATTGTTTCGCACCGCAGCGGAACGGCAGGCCTCAAGTTACTAAAACGCGACGTAAAAGGAACCGGCGCATGGACCGAATCCGACATTGCAGCCCCTGCGGGAGCAGCCGGATTATTATGGCCCCGCATGGTTACCGGCGGAACCGATAAAAACACCATTCACATCATAGTGCTCACCAGCCCCACTGCCAATGGCGGAACTGTCTTCAACGGACAGGACGGCGCTGTGCTCTATATGCGTTCGCAGGACGGCGGCGCTACCTGGGACAAA
>Ga0209099_1000981_pt1 | contig 31343 bp, 22 predicted proteins | sample AD_JPNHW2_MetaG_FD_184430 | JGI IMG/M metagenome (GOLD analysis project Ga0209099, IMG submission 184430) | Active sludge microbial communities of municipal wastewater-treating anaerobic digesters from Japan - AD_JPNHW2_MetaG (SPAdes) (version 2) | ecosystem: Engineered > Bioreactor > Anaerobic... | reverse complement strand
ACCTATTGTAGTGTCAAGTATCCTGGCATAACGTCGCGTCATATTCATACTTGAATGCCCGAGCATCTTAGATACACTTTCCATGGAAATCCTGTTTGCCAGGGTAACGGTTGTGGCGAACGTATGCCTGGCGCAATGTGTGGTAAGGTTTTTTTGTATGCCGCATAGATCGGCAATCTCTTTCAGGTAGGCGTTCATCTTCTGGTTAGACAGAACCGGCAGGAGAACTCCCTTTCTCTGGCATCCGGGATCGGCTTGATATCGTTCAATGATCTTCATTGGGACGGGCAGCAGAGGGATGTGTGCCCATTGTTTGGATTTACTCCTCTGCTTCCTGATCCAGCGGTTTCCATCAACCCCTACCTCAATGTTCGCTGCCCTAAGCGTTTTTACATCTATAAACGCAAGTCCGGTGAAGCAGCAGAAAACAAATATATCCCTTACCTGAGCAATCCTCTTAATTGTAAACTCCTTTGCCATGATCAGCTGGAGTTCAGGCAGGCTTAGGAATGGCTTATCAACCTCCTCCAAATGAAATTTGATGTTTTTAAGTGGATTAACATTTAGCCATTCCCGGTTAATGGCTTCCTTTATAATTTTCCCGAAGTTCTTAATATACTTGACCGTGGAGTTGTTATTGCATTTCCTTTTGGTACGGAGGTAAGTCTCATAATCTTTTATAAAACCATGTTTTATTTCCTTAAGACCAATATCGTCCTTGTGATAAACTTCATGCAGAAACCTCTCCAGATTACGCCTGGAGGTTTCATGCCTTATGTAGGTGGCTCTGGAAACACCCCTGTCTATCATAGACTTCAGATTCTCGTTGTGCTCACGGTAGAATGTCAGAAGGGATGGGATTGCTTCTCTGCCTGTCCCTTTAATAAATGCTGCCTTTAGGGCAGCAGCTGTTACGGTTGCATTTTCAGCTAACAGATCCTGGTGATATTGATATACATTTATCCGGACCTGATTTAGGAAATCGTTAAGTGCCTTGCCAAAGTTGGTAGTTGATTTCGCGCAACCTTTAGTACTATTCCACTGACTCGGTTGAATGGTGCGGAGAATTTGCATCTCACTGCGCTCTCCTCCTAATGTGATGCGCATAAACACAGGGGCTTCGTTGTTTCTGTGCAGCCTTGTTCTTCTTATAAAGAACGTGACCGAAAAAGTTCTTCTTTCCATGCTGTTGTTTTTACTGGTTAATACTTACAAATTCATTAGTCGTAAGCCATTGATAACCAGTAGTAGTAGGGCTTATTCGGTGGTTGTAATTCAGGATTTGGAAAATCTCCACCGAATAGTACACCTGAAATATGGGCTTCGGAGCACGAAAAAGCGGGTTTGATAAAGATGAAGGGCTACGTTTAAGGTCCGACTTTCACTTGGGTATCTCACTGAATATGTGAGGCTTTCAATTTGCAGTTGTGCCAGGGGCACAAAAAAAAGAGCCTTCATTGCTGAAGACTCTTCCGTGGAGATTAAGGGAGTCGAACCCTTGACCCCCTGCGTGCAAGGCAGGTGCTCTGGCCAACTGAGCTAAATCCCCAATTTTGTAAAGAACCGGATTCAGTACCCTTGACCCTCCCGATCCGCCAACCGGCGGATACGGGATGCTCTGGCCAACTGAGCTAAATCCCCAATTTTATTTTCGACTTTCGATTCCCGATTTTCGAGTTAAGCAACAATCTCAAATCGCAATTCGCAAATCTCAAATCCTGTAGTCCCACCCAGAGTTGAACTGGGGACCTCTACATTATCAGTGTAGCGCTCTAACCAACTGAGCTATGGGACTGATAAGCGCACACTATAAAGAACACCCCGTTTTTGAATCATTTGGGGTGACAAAAGTAACGCTTCCTTGTAAACATCCAAAATTTTTTCAAAAATATTTTTTCAGCCCTGCCAAAACCAAAGCCCTGGACCCAGGTTCAGCATGGTATTGCGGGACAGAGTAATAAAAATAATTAACTTCGCATTCATAGCGGATCAATATGCCAAATCTTGTCATAGTACCCACCTACAACGAGCGGGAGAACATCCCCGGCCTCGTCAGAGCAATAACCGGTCTATCCGTACCATTTGACATACTGGTCATTGATGACAACTCTCCTGACGGTACAGCCTCAATAGTCAAGGAAATGATGGTCTCATTTCCCAACCTCCACCTTCTCGAAAGACCCGGCAAGATGGGGCTCGGCAGGGCATATATCGCAGGTTTCGAATGGGCACTGCAGAGAGACTACAGTTACATATTCGAGATGGACGCAGACTTCTCCCATAATCCTGATGACCTTGTCAGGCTCTGGGATGCTTGTGAGAACGGCGGTGCTGACCTGGCAATCGGATCAAGGTACATCTCCGGCGTTAACGTCGTGAACTGGCCTATGGGAAGGGTGCTGATGTCATACATCGCCTCGATGTATGTGAGACTGGTGACCGGCATGAAGATCATGGACACAACGGCAGGCTTCAAATGCTACCGCCGCGAGGTATTGCTGAATATCAATCCGGGACATATAAGGCTTGTCGGGTACGGTTTCCAGATTGAGATGAAGTTCACAGCATGGCAACTGGGATATAAAATAGTTGAAGTGCCGATAATCTTCACTGACCGGAAAGCGGGAACCTCAAAAATGTCGGGAGGCATCTTCGGCGAAGCCATGTGGGGTGTTCTCCGTATGAAAATTGTCAGTATCTTCCGGAAGCCGGCCAGGACAGTCGCCTGACCGTCTTATCATGCAGGAAAAAGCAGAGAACAAAACAGTTATCCGCAACGCACTGCTCATCAATGAAGAGAGCATGCGGAAGGCGGATGTCATGATTGCGGGTGACCGCATAGCCGGAATTTTTCCACCCGGGAAGGCTCCTTCAGGCGCCGGGACAAAGATGATTGAATCGTCAGGGTTATGGCTCATGCCCGGCATCATCGACGATCATGTCCATTTCCGGGAGCCGGGGCTGACGCATAAGGCGGACATTGCCAGCGAGAGCGCTGCCGCTGCAGCCGGAGGGGTGACATCGTTCATGGAAATGCCAAACACCCTGCCGCAGACAATTTCCATCAGTGAGTGGGAAGGGAAAAACAGGCTGGCAGCAGAAAAATCTGTAATCAACTACTCATTTTACATCGGGGCCACTGACAGCAACATAGATGAGCTCCGCATGGCAGATCCATCACTGGTGCCTGCCTTCAAGCTCTTCATGGGTGCTTCCACCGGCAACATGCTGGTAAGTGACAGCTCAACGCTGGAAGCCATATTCAGACTCAGGAAGATCCCGGTGGCCTGCCATTGTGAGGATGAGAAGATCATCAAGGCCAATATCGCCGCATACCGCGAAGAGTACGGTGTAACTATAGATCCGGCATTTCATCCGCTGATCAGAAGCCGCGAGGCCGCCATAGCCTCATCGGAAACTGCAGTTGGTCTTGCCCGCCATGGCGGTGCGAGGCTGCACCTGCTCCACCTGTCGACTGCGGAGGAGACACAACTGCTGACACCCGGAGCCGATCCTGCCGCGAAGCAGATCACAGGCGAAGCATGCGTCCATCACCTCTGGTTTGATGACAGCTCATATGCTTCCAAAGGAAACCTGGTCAAATGGAATCCCCCGGTGCGCAGCGCAGCCGACAGGGAAGCGCTGTTAAGTGCCGTAAGGAAGGGGCTCATTGACGTTATAGCCACAGATCATGCTCCCCACACTCTTGAGGAGAAGAGTGCCCCTTATTTCAAGGCACCTTCGGGCGGTCCCACTGTACAGCACTCACTGGTGATGATGCTGGAGCTGTGCCACCGGGGCGAGCTCAATCCGGAGCTGGTGGTGAGGAAGATGTGCCATAACCCGGCATTGCTCTTCGGCATCACGGACCGGGGCTTTGTAAGGGAAGGATACAAGGCTGATCTGGTCCTTGTCGATCCTGCGGCACCATGGACGGTCAATAAAGGTAACATCCTTTACAAGTGCGGATGGTCGCCACTGGAAGGAACCACTTTCCGAAGCAGCGTCATAACAGTATTTGCTAACGGGGTGCCGGTATTTGAGGAAGGCGGGCTGACAGGCCGCAGGGCACCGGAGATGCTCCGTTTCAAAAGATAAAAGAGAAGCATTATGAACAGAATTGCTTTGTTTATCATACTCATTGCACTTTTCACCTCGTGCGGGGAGGGAGGCAGGGAAAAAGGAGGGGCCTCCACTGCCGGTGCTGGCGGAACTGAGGCCGGAGATAGCGCCAACACGAAAAGTCAGGGAGGAACCTCAGCGATGAACCGGGCCGGGGCGGACAGCAGCACCGCACTGAACCGCAGTGCCGGCACTGAGCTCCATGCCGGCGCAGTGCTCATTGCCAGCGACATAGTCACCGAGGTAATCATAAAGCCGGATCCAGAAGGTGATCCATGGGAGGTGGAAAAGGTGGCCGGATATAACGGCCAGGTCCTCGTTGACGCTGTATTCAGCCGTATCTATGACGGAAGCATGACTGTTTATGATTATCACAGCGGCGCACCACTCAGCCCTGCCGATGTAAAAAAGATTGAGAGTGAGTTTAAAAATGACAGAACGAAGATCGGGAAGATCTCATTTACAGAAGACTGGTACTATTTCCCGGAGGACAACAGGGTTGAAAAAAGGGCAAAGTCTGTCACTTTCGGTTATGAGCTATACAACAACACGGGGAAGGTTTATGCATACAGGGCTGCTTTCCGGGCTGACCTGAACTGACAAACGACAAACCAAAACATCTTCAGTATGCCAAGTTATGATATCACCAGTCTGAATGACTTTATCATCAGCAAACAGAAAGACTTTCCCTTCGCACAGGGGGAGTTGTCAAGCCTTCTTCATCACATCGGCACAGCTGCCAAGATGGTCAACGCCAAGATCCGCAAAGCCGGACTGGTAGAGATACTGGGCAGGGCCGGAGCTGAAAACCCGCAGGGCGAGGAACAGCAGAAGCTTGACCGTTATGCTGATGAGGTATTCATCGATGCCCTTAAATCGTCAGGCCAGTGTGCGGGTATCGCCTCCGAGGAGAACCAGAACGAGGTCGTCTTCACCGGGGAGTTTGCTTCCCGGGGCAAGTATGTGGTCTGTATCGACCCGCTCGACGGTTCATCCAACATTGACGTAAACGTATCGGTCGGATCAATCTTTTCCATTTACCGCCGCGTCACTGAACGTGATGAGGAGGTCTCAATCGCAGATTTCCTCCAGGAGGGAAGCAGGCAGGTTGCTGCCGGCTATGTTATCTACGGGTCATCCACCATGCTGGTCTACACCACCGGCAACGGGGTTAATGGCTTTACCCTTGACCCTACCATCGGGGAGTTCTGTCTTTCGCACCCGAACATGAAGACGCCGGAAACAGGAAGGATTTATTCAATCAATGAAGGTAACTATATCAAGTTCCCTGAAGGGGTAAAGAAATATATCAAATACTGTCAGGAGAATGATCCTGCCACCAAACGGCCTTACATCTCAAGGTATATCGGCTCCCTGGTCTCCGATGTGCATCGCAACATGCTGACCGGGGGCATCTTTCTTTATCCGCCTTCAATCAGTTACCCTTCCGGGAAGCTGAGGCTGGTTTACGAATGCAATCCGATCTCGTTCATTATCGAACAGGCCGGCGGCGTTGCCACCGACGGCACGAGGAGAATCCTTTCGCTGAAACCCGAAAGCCTTCATCAGCGGACTCCATTCTACTGCGGATCACCTGATATGATCAGGAAGCTTGTGGGAATGTGCTGCTGAAAGTTCATCGCTTTCTTTTTGCGGTGAGCTTCGGCTTTGTTAATTTTGCACCCTCAGACAAAATCAATGGCCAGCACCGTTTTCAGGGACATTTACAGGCAGCATCCATCATTCCGCAGGCTTGAGGAATTGCTGGCTGGTGACAGCGCAGAACCGGTGACGATACACGGGCTGACAGGCTCGTCACGTTCAATTGTGATGGCCGGGGCACTGTCACAGCAGCCCACGACACACGTGGTGTTGCTTCCCGAAAAGGAAGACGCTGCCTACTTCTACAATGACCTCACATCACTCATGGGTGATGACAACATCTTCTTCTTCCCGGGAACTTACAAAAGGTCAGTGATGTATGACCAGACTGAGCCCGCCAACATCATTCTCAGGGCTGAGGTACTCAATTTCCTCAGCTCGGGGCGAAGAAAATGCATCATCGTCACCTACCCCGAATCGGTCATGGAGAAGGTCATCAGCAAATCAAGCCTTAAGAAAAACACCTTCTTCATAAAAAAAGGAGCGAAACTCTCCATCGAGTTCCTTGAGGAGGTCCTCCGTGAATATAACTTCCGGCGTACTGATTTTGTCTATGAGCCTGGCCAGTATTCAGTCAGGGGAAGCATCACCGACCTTTTTTCCTATTCAGCGGACAAACCTTACAGGATAGACTTCTTCGGCGAGGAAGTTGATTCAATTCGTTCGTTCAGTCCGGATGACCAGCTTTCCCTGCAGCTTCATGATGAGATACAGGTCATTCCTGACATCCAGTTGCTTGCCTTCCAGGAGAGCGCTGACAGCTTCATCGATTTCATTCCCCCGTCATCAATCATCTGGAGCGACAATTTTGACTACATCGTTGAGAAGACTGACAACATATGGGCGCAGGCCCGGAGCCGAAGCTCGAAGGGAGAGATATCCGACCGGCGTGACATTATCATCACAGGCCGTCACCTCGAAGAACTCTGCTCGCGTCACCGCCGTATCTTCTTCGGCAGGGGAAGGCAGGACCCTGATACAGTCAACATCGGGTTCCGCACCGAGCCGCAGCCGGCATTCAACAAGAACTTCGGCCTGCTGACATCAAAGCTTGCCTCAAACGTTCAGGAGGGCTACAGCAACTTCATCATCTCAGAGAGCGAGGTCCAGGAACAGCGCCTGAAGGAGATCTTCGAAGAGACCGATCCGGCAGTTCAGTTCACTCCCCTCCTGCTCAACCTGCATCAGGGCTTTACAGACCATGACCTTAAGATAGCCGTTTACACTGATCATCAGATCTTTGACCGTTATCACAAGTTCCGTATCAGGGGCTTCTTCACTCGTCGTGACAGCATGACCGTAAGAGAGCTGACTGATCTCAACCCTGGTGATTATGTTGTACATACAGACCATGGCATCGGCCGGTTTGGCGGGCTGGAGAAGATTGAGGTCAACGGCAGGATGCAGGAAGCCATCAAGCTGGTATTCAAGGATAATGACATATTGTACGTTGGTATCCACGCCCTGCACCGCATCTCCAAGTACAAGGGCAAGGATGACACCCCGCCGCGCATCAACAAGCTGGGCACAGGGGCCTGGCAAAAGGTAAAACAGGCGACGAAGAAGAAGGTAAAGGACATTGCCCGCGACCTGATTCTTCTTTACGCAAAGCGAAAAGCCTCCGGCGGTTTCGCCTACTCGCCCGACTCATACCTTCAGCGCGAGCTGGAAGCCTCATTCATCTGGGAGGATACGCCTGACCAGCTAGCCAGCACCGTGGCTGTGAAGGAGGATATGGAGGCCCCGGTGCCGATGGACCGCCTCATATGCGGTGATGTGGGATTCGGCAAGACCGAGATAGCAATCAGGGCGGCATTTAAGGCAGCCACTGACGGTAAACAGACCGCGGTGCTGGTACCTACGACCATTCTGGCGCTGCAACATTTCAGAACCTTTTCGTCCCGGCTTGAGAACTTCCCCTGCAAGGTTGATTACATCAGCAGGCACCGCAAGCCCGCGGAACAGAAGAAAATCCTCAAACAACTCTCCGACGGCGAAATTGACATTATCGTGGGAACCCACAAACTCACCGGCAAAGAGGTGATGTTCAAGGACCTGGGTCTGCTCGTCATCGATGAGGAACAGCGCTTCGGCGTAGCCGCGAAAGAGAGGCTCAAGACGCTCAGAGCCGGTGTTGACACCCTCACGCTTACCGCCACACCCATACCCCGGACACTGCAGTTTTCGCTGATGGGAGCCCGTGACCTGTCAGTGATCAGCACTCCTCCCCCCAACAGGATGCCCATCATCACCGAGCTTCACGGCTTCAATGAGGATATTATCCGCGAGGGAATAGTTTACGAGGTTAGCCGTAACGGGCAGGTTTTCTTCATCAACAACAGGATAGAAAACATTATGGAGGTGAAAGCCTCCCTGCTCCACTTCTGTCCGGAGATAAAGATTGCCGTTGTACATGGCCGCATGGAGGGTGATGAGATAGAGAACGTCATGTCTGATTTCATACGCGGCGATTATGATGTGCTTCTGGCAACAACAATCATTGAATCGGGCCTGGATATCCCCAATGCCAATACCATTTTCATCAATGATGCTCATAATTTCGGCCTTTCCGAGCTTCATCAGCTTCGTGGCAGGGTGGGCCGTTCCAACAGGAAGGCCTTCTGTTACCTGCTCACTCCCCCGCTCTCGGTCCTGACCGGTGACGCAAGGCGCAGGCTCAAGGCCATAGAGGAGAACTATGAGCTTGGCAGCGGATTCAATATCGCACTGCAGGACCTTGACATACGCGGTGCAGGGAACCTCCTCGGAGGTGAACAGAGCGGCTTTATAGCCGACGTGGGTTATGAAACCTACCAGAAGATTCTTGACGAGGCTGTCAGGGAGCTGAAGGATGAGGAGTTCGGCGGCCTCTTCCCCGGGCCGGCGGAGAAGAAGGAGCACGCTGCCGAGGAAAAACCGAAACAATTTGTTGAGGATGTGACGGTAGAGACTGACCTCGAGATAATGTTCCCCGATGATTACGTCTCCAACATACCTGAGCGAATCAGGCTCTACAAGGAGCTCAATGATATCAGGGATGAGGCAGGGCTTAAAGCCTATGAGTCACACCTTACGGACAGGTTCGGGCCGCCTCCGCCACCTGCGCTGGCGCTGCTGCAGCTGGTCAGGCTCAAATGGGCAGCAGCCCGGACAGGAATTGAAAAAGTAATTCTTAAAAATAACACACTGATTGCTAACTTTGTGACGGACCAGTCGTCGCAGTTCTATCGTTCGCCACTGTTCGTGTCGGTGATGAACTATGTCAACAGGAGACAGGGCAACATGTCAGTGAAACAGAACAACAACAAGCTGAGCCTGACGGTCAGGAGTGTCACCACCGTGGTGCAGGCCATTGACCTTTTCACAGCGATACTCGCATGGCATGAGTCGGCTCAGGCTTCAAAGGCAAATTAACTGATGAACCTGATAATTGACATCGGAAACACTTCAGTCAAGGCAGCGCTTGTCAGCAAGGGTGTGATAATAAGCCAGGAACGGTTTGGCAGTACTGATCCGGAGATGATTGGCATGTTCACGGGGCGTCGCAGGCTTTCCGGTGCAATTGTCTCGAGTGTTGGCGGTGATCCGTTGGGGCTGCTTGACTGGCTTCGCACCAGGGCCGGGAGGGTACATCACCTCACCTCACAGTCACAATACCCGTTCGCAATAGACTACGCGACACCGGAGACTCTCGGCACTGACCGTCTCGCCGCCGCAGCAGGGGCTGTTGATCATCATCCGGGAGCTGACCTGCTGGTGATTGATGCCGGCAGCGCCCTGACAGTTGACCAGGTGACCGGCGGAGTTTACAGGGGAGGAAGCATCTCACCGGGATTGGCAATGCGGTTCCGGGCGCTTCATGAATTCACGGGGAGACTGCCCCTGGTGACAAAGAGAACCGGGTTCACCTTCCCGGGCAAAACGACGGAAGATGCTATTGCTGGCGGTGTTATAACAGGCCTGGTGTATGAAATAATTGAGTATATTCGCACATTCGAGGAAAAACACCATAATTCCGTTGCGGTCATCACGGGCGGAGACAGCGGTCTGGTCACGCCGCTGGCAGGAGGCAGATTGCTTCACTACCCTGACCTGGTAACGGAGGGATTGAACTTTTTACTGGAAACAAATGTATAAGGGCATAAGAGCAATTATGATAAGTCTCCTTGCTCTCCTGGCTACAGGAGCTGCAGGTCAGAAAACAGTCAATACACCTTTCGCGAGGTACGGAATCGGCACCCTGGAGCTTCAGGGAGCTTTCAGAACGCGGGCCATGGGGGGCATCAGCAGCGGCATCAGGGACAACCTCACGCTGAACTACCTTACGCCTGCGTCGTACAGCAGCACTGACACAACCTCCTTCCTTTTCGACTTCGGCATTGATTACGCCGTGGCAAAGCTGAAAGGAGATGACCTCAGATACAATTCCCAGGACATGACCTTCTCTCATCTTATGATGGGATTTCCGATAATGAAGGGCTGGGGCGTTGCTGCTGCGGTATTGCCTTATGCCAACGGATCATATGATATCGGATACAAGTCAGAAGGCACCGGAGTGACCGGCTCCATTTACGAACTGCATAACGGCAGCGGCGGATTCCAGAAGGCTCTTCTTGGCACAGGAGTCCGGGTCCTTCCCTTCGTCTCGGTCGGCGCTAATGTCTTCTACATGTTCGGGGAGGAGACCAGGATCAATGACTTTGTGTTCACAGGTGACAACAATTATTATAATACCAGGAAGCAGGGTACATCAGGAATGAGGGGATTCGGTTACGATGCATCGGTACAGTTCATGCTCAATCTTTCAGGGGGCAGGTTCATCAATGCCGGGCTGACCTACACGCCTGCATATGACCTGAAGACAAACAACGAGGATATTATAATGAGATACTCGACGGTCTCCAACTCCATATATTCATTTGACACCCTTACCTACGGCAAACTCTCAACCACCAGCCGGATGCCACAGTCACTCAGGGCAGGCTTCTCACTCGGCAAGGTTGACAAGCTGACGGCCGGGGCAGACATTGTATATACACGCTGGACCAAAGCATCACTGCCGGGGACCTATGGAACCTATACTGATGCACTTGCACTCCATGCCGGGGCAGAATACATACCTGAGAGATATTCAAATTACAGTTTTTTTGACCGTGTTGAATACCGCATAGGATGCCGCTATGGTGAGAGTTACACCCTGTTTGGCGGAGATGAGCTGAAAGAGTACGGCATAACTTTTGGAACAGGTATACCAATGAAAAGATCGAGATCACGAATCTCACTGACGGTAGACCTGTCAACCAGGGGAGGGAACGGGAGTATACCGCAGGAAACAAGGGTATCGGTCGGAGCCAGCCTGAATCTGTATGATTACTGGTTCGTTAAAAGGCAGTATGATTAAAAAATGAATAAGAAAGAGATGAAAAGAACAACCAGCACGATTTTCACCGGATTGCTTCTGTCAGTGTTTTCATTGGCCCTCCAGGCCCAGAAGGGTGTTGAAACGGGCACACCGTTCGGAAGAGGCGAGGACAGCACGAGGTGCCTGCGCAATACATCCCTCTATTCAACCTACTATGAGAACAAGGACTACAACATGGCTGTTCAGTTCTGGAGACCGGTTTTCTATGAGTGTCCCGGATCATCAAAGAACACTTACATTAAGGGTGAGACAATGTTCAAGGAGTTCTTCCGCAAGACGGGAAACAAGGCTTACATTGACACTGTAATGATGATCCTTGACCAGCGGACCAAATATTTCAACGAAGAGCCCGCAAACAACCTCCGAAAGGCATTTGCCCTTTACGAGTTCGGGGGGAATGATGCCGACTACGCCAGGAGGTGCTATGATATCATCAAGGGTGTGATGGAGACATCGCCCCAGAGCTTTGACCATACCTACTCAAGTCTCTATATGGCCATCACGGCAAAATGCTATGCCCTCAAGCTTATTGAGGCGCCTGAGGTTATCACTGCGTACTCACAGTCAATGAAGGTGGTTGACAACCAGCTTTCACGCAAACCCGGTGACGCACGCTTTACTGAAGCCAGGAAGAACATTGACGCAGTCTTCCGGTCCAGCGGCGCCGCCTCATGTGAGAACCTTGAGCATCTCTTCACCGCCGGTGTTGATAACAACCCCGGTGACACCGCCATGCTCAGGAAGGTGCTCACCCTGCTCGGTGAAACCGGATGCAAGGACTCGGAGCTTTACTACAAGGCAGCCACCAATCTTTACCGCTCTGATCCGAGTGCATCATCAGCGGCTCAGCTGGCTGAAATGAACCTGGCCCGCAAGAAATACAACGAGGCCGAAAAATACTACACTGAAGCCATTGACCTGGAGACTGACAGCAAAGTCAAATCAGGACTGCTTACCAAACTGGCCACCCTTGAGCTGACGTCAGACAGCAAGCAGGCTGCGCGTGACTTTGCAAGAGCTGCATTCTCGCTCGATCCCACCAACGGCAATGCCCTTTTCATCATCGCTGAAGCATATGCCGGGTCACGGATTGGCGAAACATTCGAGAACCAGACCGTTTACTGGGTGGTGGTTGACTACCTCATCAGGGCAAGAAACACTGATCCCACCCTTAAGGAACAGGTTGACGAGCGGATTGGAATATATTCAAGGCTATTCCCCACAAAGGAGGAAGCCTTCTTCAGAAGCCTCGTCGAGGAGGGCGCTTCCTACCAGGTGGGCGGCTGGATCAATGAATCCACAACCATCAGGTTCAGGAAGGAATAACAGCAGTGAAGTCCTTCACAACATACAATATCATGATAGCAGTCCTGGTTGCCGGGACTGCTTTGCTTTCATCGTGTGACAAGAAGGAAACAACGGTAAAGGATCTGATGATAAAGGGGTTGCCGACGCTTTCGTCAAGGAATGTTGAAACCATGTATTCTGACTCCGGTAAAGTCACCATGGTGGTACGCACACCCCTGATACAGCAGTTCACCTCAGAAGAAAACCCGTATACCCTCTTCCCCGAAGGGCTGACAGTGTTGTTCTATGACCGGACTGACGTACCTCAGGCAAGCATCACCTCTCACTATGCCCGCTACACGGAGAAGGATGATGTATGGGAACTCCGTGACAGTGTGGTGGCTGTGAGCAACAAGGGAGAAGTGCTGGAGACGGAACTGCTTTTCTGGAGTCAGCCCAGGGACAGGATCTGGTCTGACAGGTTTGTCAGGTTCACACATAATGACCAGATTGTGATGGGTACAGGATTTGATTCAGACTCACGCTTTTCCAACTGGACAATCAAGAACGTAACAGGAACAATTTATATCAGGGATGAACAAGAAGTCACTCCTGCTGATTGAGATCATCTGGATCATTCTGGGACTGATGTGCCTTGGAATAGCCATCCGTGAGACAGTCAACGCCGGCATAGGCCGGGCATGGCTGTTTTATGTGATGGCCATCGCAGCATTTGTTCTGGCGTGGATACGTGACTCTCAGCGAAAAAAGCTGTAAATTTGGGGCATGAACCCATGGGTCATAATCCCCTTTGCAATTCTTCTTGCCGCATTCTTTTCGGCAATGGAGCTTGCATTCATTGCCTCCAACAAGCTTCGTATTGAGCTTGACCGCAAGCAGGGGAATTTCGGATCGGGCATAATCGCCCTCTTCTCACGCAACCCGGGCCTGTATATATCAACCATGCTGATCGGGGTCAACATTGCCACGGTCATATTCAGTATGCTTGCCGCTGACCTGATGGAATCATGGTTTAAAAACCTGATCCCCTCAGAGGTGCTGATCTTCATCATCCAGACAGTAATCACAACAATGGTTATTCTTGTGTTCGCCGACTTCCTCCCCAAGTCAGTGGTGCGGATCAGCCCGAATTTCTTCCTTCGCATCTTTGCTGTCCCCACAGCCATATTCTATTACCTCTTCTACCCGGTCAGCAAGTTCACGCTCTGGCTGGCAAACATGATCATGAGGATTTTCTTCGGTATAAAGACAGAGAGGAAAGAGCAGGAAAACAGGATCTTCACCCGGATTGACCTTGACCATTTCGTCAATGACATGGTTGAGACGGATGAGGAGAAGGAGGAGGAAAACAGCAGCCTCAGGATTTTTCAGAACGCACTTGATTTTTCATCGGTAAAGGCACGCGAGTGCATGGTGCCAAGGACAGAGATAGTGGCCCTGCCGGTGCACTCCTCACCTGACGAATTAAGGCACCAGTTCATCGAATCAGGCCACTCCAAGATCCTACTCTACCGTGACAACATTGACAACATGGTAGGGTATTACGAGCTGAAGGACATACTGCACGGGCCGGCTGACATTGCCACCGGCATGCGTAAGCTGCCTGTTGTCCCTGAGACCATGACCGCCAACAGGGTGCTGAGGTTGCTCTCTGATGCCAAGAAGAGCATTGCACTTGTTGTTGACGAGTTCGGCGGCACCGCAGGAGTGATCACCATCGAGGATGTTCTAGAAGAGATAGTTGGTGACATTGAAGATGAGCATGACATCAGTGACCTCGTGGAGAAGAAGATAAATGAGAAAGAGTATGTCCTGTCAGGACGCCTTGACATAGACTACCTCAACGAGGAGTACGACCTCGGCCTGCCGGAGAGCGATGAGTACACCACGCTGGCAGGCCTGATACTGTTTGCTCACGGCAACATCCCGCGCCAGCAGGAAAAAATCAGGGTAGGGCGTAATCTTTTCACGGTGCTCAGGAGTTCCTCAACAAAGGTGGAACTGCTGAAGCTCCAGATTGACTGAGAGGTCTGTGCAAACGGGCACACGGCCCGGCCAGACACGCAGGCAGGCGGGCGAACAAGCGGGCGGGCGCGCGAACAGGCGGGCATAATGGCAGCCACGCAGACGGTCACGCAGAAAGTGATGACCGGTAATACCGGTCAGATTATCAACCTTTCTTTTTCAGTTCAGCGTAATACTTGAAATAAAGAGGAATTGCCCTCATCCCTGCAAACAGGTTCTCAAGCGGGTAATTCTCATTGGGTGAGTGTATTGCATCTGACTCCAGCCCGAATCCCATCAGAATCGATTTTACCCCGAGTATCTTTTCGAAGGTAGAAATGATCGGAATGCTGCCGCCGCTCCTTATGGGTATTGGCTTCCTGCCGAAAATTTCAGTATAGGCCTTCTCGGCTGCAAGGTATTCCGGGGTATCGAGTGGGCTCACATACGCCTCACCTCCGTGGAGGTATTCGGCGCTGACTTTTACTCCGGCAGGCGCCAGCGACTTAATGTGGTTGATAGCCAGTTCAGCTATATCACCGGCTTTCTGGTATGGCACGAGTCTCATCGAGATCTTTGCCGAGGCTTTGGCGGGCAGGATGGTCTTGGCCCCCTCGCCGGTATAACCGCCCCAGATGCCGTTGACGTCAAGGGTGGGCCTGATACCTGTACTCTCCAGTGTTGAGAATCCCTTCTCCACAGCCAGGGCATCAACGCCTACGGATTTCCTGTATTTTTCAGGATCAAACGGTCTCTCAGCCATCTTGGCTCTCTCGGCATCAGAGGGAACATGCACGTTGTCATAGAAGCCCGGGATTGTCACCCTGCCGTCGCTGTCTTTCAGCCTGGCGATGATATCACACAGAGCATTGCACGGGTTTACCACTGCTCCTCCATAGATCCCTGAATGGAGATCATGATCCGGACCCTCAACCTCTACCTGGATATAAGACAATCCGCGCAATCCTGATGTGATTGACGGTATCTCAGGTGAGATCATTGTGGTATCTGAAACCAGGATCACATCAGAGCGGAGCGTCTCGCTGTATTCAGCACAGAATCCGGCGATGCTCGCCGAACCGGCTTCCTCCTCACCCTCAATCATGAACTTGACGTTGCATGCAAGGGTGCCTGTGGCGTTCATCATCTCGAATGCCTTCAGGTGCATGAAGAGCTGTCCTTTGTCGTCATCGGCGCCGCGTGCCCATATCTTTCCGTCACGAATCTCCGGCTCGAAGGGTTTCGAGGTCCACTTCTCAAGAGGTTCAGCAGGCATTACGTCATAATGGCCGTAGACAAGTATCGTTGGCAGGGACGGATCAACCATCTTCTCACCGTATACGATGGGATTGCCGGGGGTGGCATAGACTGTTGCCTGGTCCGCTCCGTTGGCAGCCATCAGGTCACGTATGTATTCAGCAGCTCTTACCATATCGGCCTTGCTGGATTCAGAAGCGCTGACCGAAGGTATCCTGATCAGTCCGAATAGTTCCTCGATGAATCTGTCCCTGTTTGTTTCGATGTAGTTCTTAATGCTTTCCATTATCGTTGTATTTATGATATTCGCCGGCCGCCCAGTGCAGCCTGTTGTACCACTCTTCGCCAAAAGCCCTTATCAGGGGTTCGCGAAGGAAGAGGTAAAGTTCAGTATTCTGTTTCGCTCCGCAGGCGACACCGGATTTGCAGATAAACCACTCCTCGTAGTTCACTGCCCTGAAAGTGCTGTACTGCTTAACCCTCACGGGGAAGAGGTGACATGACAGGGGTTTGCGGAAGTCCACGGCTCCTGCGTTAAAAGCCGTTTCGATGCCGCACTTGTAAACATCATCATCCATGATGGTGTATGCGCATTCCTCGTTGGTGATCAGCGGTGTGACCAGTTCACCTTCGATGTCGGTGATGCTTGTGCCCTGCTTTTCTATTGCCCTGATGCCTTCAGGGCGGAGCCATGGCCACAGGTCAGGCCATATCCGCTCCAGCGCTGATGCTTCCTCTGCCGTCAGCGGAGCACCGGTGTCACCGTACCTGCAACAGCTTCCCTTGCAGGCCGCCAGGTCACACACAAACTTCTTCTCTATGAGAGCCAGGGAGACTATGGTGTCATCAATCTGCAGCATCGTTTCCCTCACACAAGTGATTTGCCTGTCATCTCCGGGGGAACGGGTATGCCCATCATTGTCAGAATGGTGGGCGCCACGTCAGCGAGGATGCCTGCCCTGACGCTTTTGTACCTTTTGCTTATAAGGTAAAGGGGGACCGGATTGAGTGAATGGGCGGTATTGGGTGATCCGTCAGGATTGACCGCATAATCAGCATTGCCGTGATCAGCAATTATGATCACCTCATAGCCGTTCGCTGTTGCAGCCTCTGCGACATCACCGGCACATTCGTCAACAGTTCTTACGGCTTTCTGAATGGCTTCGTATATCCCGGTATGACCGACCATATCACCATTTGCAAAATTCAGGCAGATGAAGTCAAATTTCTTTTTGCGGAGTTCTGCAATAATTGCATCCCTTACCCCGTAAGCGCTCATCTCGGGCTGCAGGTCATAGGTGGCCACTTTCGGTGAAGGGATGAGGATCCGTTCCTCACCCTGGAACTCCTTCTCCCTTCCGCCGGAAAAGAAGAAGGTCACATGGGCATATTTCTCCGTCTCGGCAATGCGAAGCTGTTTCTTACCTGCATCAGCAATGATTTCTCCGAGGGTTCTGTCGACATTCTCCTTGGGGAAGATGACGTGAAGTCCGCGGAACTTATCGTCATACGGGGTCATGGTGAGATAGTGCAGGGGAATGGTCTTCATCCCGGCCTCCGGCATGTCTTGCTGCGTAAGCACTATTGTCAGCTCTCGGGCCCTGTCATTCCTGAAATTGATGAAGACAACCACATCGCCTTCTGCGATAGTTGCCAGGGGATGTCCGTCAGCGCCGGTTACCACGACAGGTTTCATGAATTCATCTGTGACTCCGGCATCATATGACTCCTGCATTGCCTGGAGTATATCCCTGGTCTGTGTTCCCCTGCCGTGGACAAGCATCTCATATGCCTCCCTGATCCGTTCCCATCGCTTGTCACGGTCCATGGCATAGTAACGGCCTACAAAAGATGCCACCCTGCCGTTGCTTTTTTCCAGATGCTTAAGCAGGTTTGCCATGTAACCCTTTCCGCTCTTCGGGTCAGTGTCACGGCCGTCGCCGAAGCCATGGATATAAACCTCCTTCAGGCCATAATCCATGGTCATGTCACAAAGTGCATAGAGATGACTGTCGAGCGAATGAACCCCGCCGTCAGAGAGCAGTCCCATGAAGTGAACCTTGACCCCTTTTTCGCGGGCATAGGTGAATGCCTCGCGGAGAGTCCCGTTCGTGCGTATCTCGCCTGTGCGGCATGCTTTGTTTATCTTAACCAGGTCCTGGTAGACAATCCGTCCGGCTCCTATATTCAGGTGACCGACCTCCGAGTTGCCCATCTGTCCTTCGGGGAGACCCACGTCTTCGCCGGAGGTGAGCAGTTGAGACGAGGGGAAGGCCTTCTTCAGGGCTTCAATGTGTGGTGCGCCGGTTGTGCTGATCACGTCGCTTCTGGAGCCGTCACCAATCCCCCAGCCGTCGAGGATCATCAGTAGTATTTTGTTTTCTTTCATCAAATCAATAATTATTTCATATGCTGGCAGCAAAAATAGCCATTTCCGGCAAGATTGCCATCGCGGTACTATAACACGGCAGAGGCTTTAAAGTTTGAATCAGCGGGCTCCCCTGATCTCCCTGACCCTGATGCGGTATTCTTTATCGGGGCAGGTGGTCTCGTACTCTATATCCCTTCCCACATAAGCTGACCATTCCTGCATGGTGAGATTTCTCGTGACCTTGTCACAGAGGCCGTCAGTCATGAGCCTGATGTGTGCGGGGCGCCTGATGACATCTGTCTGTGTGGCAGCAAGGAATGACTCTCCGCCGTCACTGAAGGCAAGGCGCAGAACTTCCTGCCCTCCGTCGGTAAAAACTACGGGAGGCTGCTCCAGGTTGGCCATCGTCCATAGCCTGACTTCTCCTGCCTCATCAGCTGTAAGCATCTGCCCGTCAGCCACGTCGAAGGCAATGCCCCTTACTGCTGACATATGTCCTGACGCATTTCCGTCAGCAAGACCGGTAGAGGTGCTCCAGATATCAATAGTGCCGGTATCGTCCCCCGTTGCCAGCCTGTTTCCTCCCGGTATGAATTTATGAGCGGTTATGATTTTATCTCCCGTATTGATGGTGATATGCTTCGCAGGCGACCCTGTTTGCCAGCAAATCAGCCTGCCGTTGCCCGTCAGGGCTGCCAGCATGTTATTGTCATCCGAAATTTCCAGAGCGACTATTCCTGAACCATCACTGGCAACCTTTCTCACACTGCGGTTTCTGAGATCCCATTCGTTCACACTGCCCCCTGAGGTGGAAGAGTAAAGATGGTCAGTGTCTGTATATGACAGGGCTGTTATGGTGCCGGTGGAGTCATGCAACTGGTAACCTATCGAATCATCGTCAAATGGTATCATAAGGATTTCCGAATCATCCGTTCCGCAGGCGAGCCATGATCTGTCAGGGCTGAGAGTCATGGCGCTGATGGTTTTGTTTCCGGACCATACCAGGTCATATCCTGCAGATGGTTGCCCTGCTTTCCAGCTAAGCACCCTGCCTTTGGAATCAGCGGTAAAGAATATGCCGTCAAAGCCTTCGGCCATAGCGGTATACTCAGCTCCGTCAGGGGTATACCTGGCACAGAACCTGTTTCCATAACGTTTTGAAACATCGTAGAGACCGGCAAAGACATCTGCATCCTCAGCTATGCCATCATACTTCCGGTTAAAGAGATAAGCCTGCCATGCCAGCAATATCTGAAGGTCCTTGTTCCCGGCATGGTTCAGTGACCTCACAGCCAGCGACCTGGCCAGAGAGAGCATCCGGTTGCTGTTAGCCTTCGAAAATCTCTCCATGTCTTCGGCCTTGCCGGAAGCCATCTCCCTTACCGCCTCCTCGGCTGATCTTGCCCGTGCTTCAGCCTGTTTCACCCTCTCCTCAGGCATGATCAGGTTGCCTTCTGTCGCAGCGGGAGCTAATCCCAGGGCTGACGACAGTACCTCCAGGCTGTCACTGAGCCTGTCGTTCAGGGTAACAGCCTCGTCTTTCATCTGGATGGCAACCGATTTCTGCCTTTCAGCCCTGTTCCTGAGCGAATAAACAGCCCCCAGGGCAACCAGGGTAAGAATGGCCAATAAACCGAGCAATCCTGCTATCAGGCGTGAACGCCTGACCGTTTCATTACTGCTTTTCCGCCCGTATTCTTCCCGTATCAGATATTCTTCCTCAGAATTTTTCAGGAAGATGAGGGCTCTTTCGAAGGCAGGATCAATCTTTTCGGCCCAGGCGAGGGTGGGATTGTTTTCATCTCTCCACCTGAGGGCCATCAGCAGGTCAGGAGCTGTCCAAAGACGGCCTGTACCCTCCTGGTATTGTGCAGCTGCGGAGGCCAGCTGCCTGTAAAGCTTCACTGATGCTTCCTCTTCATCCATCCATTTTCGCAGATTCCCCCATAGCCTTATGATGCTTTCATGGGTCAGGTCAAGGATGCTTTCGCCGTTTAGCGGCACCTCCTTTGACGGGGTCAGGAATGAATATTCCGGTGATCTGAACACCTCAGCCACACCAATGATTTCATGCTCAGCGCACCCTGTAAGAACCGCAATTGTTGAAATACGCTCAGGTTTCCTAAGTTCCCTGCCGTCATCCGAGCGTGTGGTGATTGTGCGGAAGAGCCGGGAACAGACATAACGGTGCCTCTCATCCAGTGAATCAAAGGCCTGCCCGGCATGCTGAGAGATGGCTCCCTTAAGCATCCCGACAGCTTCATAGTCAGCGATACCGATGGGGCGGCTCAGGTCACCAAGCCTGCTCCACTGGTTCCAGGTACGCATCATCAGGTGCTGCAATACCGGCAGCTGTCCGGGTCTCTCTTCAAGATCACTCAGTATAAGCTTCACCAGCGACCTGTCAATTGAACCTCCTGAAAGCTTCACAGGCTCTTCAATAACAGTAACCATCTGGTCGACGGGAATCTGTGGCAGAAGGTAACTGCTGCTGTTCATCAGGTCTGTAAGAGAATGAAACCGCCCGCAGTCAGAGACATATTCAGATCTGAGTGTCAAAATGATGTACAGCCCATGGTCGGGTTTCTGCATCGCATTGACTATCAGGTCAATGAAATCTGTGGCATCATCGCCGGGAAGGCCTCTGGAAGTTGCCGGGCTGAACCGGAAGATCTCTTCAAACTGGTCGATGACTATCACCACCTGCTGACGGAGGTTCTTCCTGATACGGTTGATCACGTCATTCAGTCCTTCGGTTCTGTTATGCAGTGATGCCGCCACGCTCACATCTGACAGCTGGTTGAACCCTGCTCCTGCAGAGAGTACTGACAATTCTGTTGCCAGGTGGTCAACCGGATTGAGTGCAGGTCTGAAGACAAGATATGACCAGGATTTTTTTTCTTCTGTATTTTCCTTCAGAAGAGCAGGAATGACTCCTGACAGAACAAGGGATGATTTGCCGCTGCCTGATGCACCCAATACAGCAACGAACCTGTTTTCCTTAAGCTTGGAAACAACCTTGAGAGTGCTTTCCATTCGCCCGAAAAACAAGTGACCTTCGTCAGGTCTGAATGCTCTCAGTCCCGGAAATGGATTTGGTCTGATAATTATATTCCTTTCTGGCATAGAAAACATTTTTAGATTGCAGGTACCCCCTCCTGGCTGTCTGTATAATTTACAAAGATATCAGTGAATTCCGGATAGTAAAACACAAAGGCGGCAATATCATTTACCGGTATTGAATAAAGGCCGGTCTTCCCGTCCCGGGAGGGTACCACCCATGAAATCACCCCTGGAAGGGAACCTGCATCATATGACCCTGAGTAACGGAGGTGCGAGGCCAGCATGATCATGGTTTCTTCAGGAATTTTAGAAAAGCACAGGCTCAGAAACCTTGTTTTCTCGAAGCTCATTGCTGCCTGCGGAAGGGTGCCACCCGTGACTGCTGATATTCTTGCCCTCGCCGGGTCAGGGAGACGCAGCTCTGCATCCCTGTACCAGTCAGGGTTGATTGACCTGATGACGCGGGCGCTCTCCTCCTGCAGTATCTGGCTGTTACTGAACAGGTATGAGATTGCATGTTCCCTGTCGAGGCCTCTGCCTTCCGCAGCTGCCAGGTGGAGCGCGCACGCCTTGCTCCAGGTGCCGGTGATATTCTGCTCCGAAGCCAGGAGGAATGATGAAATTGACTGGCCTTTCACGCTCCTGACGGGAAAGTAAAGGGAAAGTTCAGCCAGCCTGCGATTGTCAGTACTGTTTCCCAGAAGTGCCTTAAGCGGTCTGCGCATTGGTTCGCTTATCACGCTTTCTATTGCCTCCGAGGCGACACCGGCCTGGCATGGCCTGTCATCCCGTTTGCGCGGCAGTATCAATTCGGCAGCCACTCCTCCTGCAAGGAGATGAACAAGACACCTGATGAGTTCATAGTTATTTTCCCTCTCCTGTTCAAGGGCTGCTGACAGGAGGAAATGCCTGGATCTTGATACCTCAGTCTGCATGGCGATAAGCCTGGCCATGACATGAATGGTTTCGCTGAGTGTTTCCCCGATCTTAAGCCTTTGCCTTCCCTGCGGTGACCATCCTCTGTTGCACAGGGAAGAGGCTGCCTTAAGACGGACGCCCATATGACCGGCAACGACAAAATCGCTGAGCCACGGGAATGCCTCGCTGGCCGGCATGGCATCCAGAAGCCGGAGGATAATGTAATTCTCCCGTTCACTGTTGCCGGGCCTGATTACTGTTCCGATCAGGTCACCGTATACCTCCGGACCGAACTGTCTGAGCACATAATAGGCTTCGCGGGCAGTATCCGGGTTGTCAAGTCCCTTCATCACCTCATCCCGAAGCGATGTCATGCCGTAACGGCCTGCCGCCATCAAACCCGTTCTCCTTACTTCAGCACTGGCATCTCTGAGGAGCTTGATAATCTCCTGCTCCGAAGGTTTGCTTTTACTTAAAAATATTGCCCTGGCAGCGGCGGCTTTCTCCGGGATACCCGGGAGGCGTAAAAAATCAACATTCCTGACCGGGTCAGAATAATACTTTTCAATGACTGAAACCCCGTTGGCAGCTTCATGTCTCAACTTGTCGCTGAAACGGCTGGCGGAGGCAATGGCCTTCATGGCCGGAAGAAGTGCCGGGTCATAAGTTTTGGAAGCAAGTGAAATGACTTCCATGGCATAGAAATCACCCGCATTGTTTAACAGGTACTCAAGCCTGCCGCCAATCAGGTCAGGGTAATGGTCAGCAACGAGCATCACGCTCATGAAGCCCTCTGACTTCTCCGTCGCCTGATTCTGCCCTGCTCCGGAGGTTTCCGCAGGTACCGGGGCATCCAGCATCATGGCAAGCCTGTTCCGGAAGTGAGCCACGATGACAATGTCAAGAAGCATCAGCGCAATCGCAGCCACCGGGAAAAGGAAGATAATGCCGGAAATTCTCAAATCTGCAGTTATTGTTACCACAACTAAAATGACGGCAATGAATGCGGCAGCAATGACCGTCTGCCTGGCAATGTCCTCTGCCTTTATCCTGCCTGATGGCAGCCCTGCCTTTTCAGCCAGGTGACTCACGGATGCCAGCGCTGGCAGAGTGATCATTGCCATCGATGGAAGGAAGAAGGCGGCTGCAACTGATGTGACCAGTGCTGACAGCAGCAGCAGAGACTCCCTGCCGGTGAGGTCATAATAAATATATATCAGGGCGGCCGGAATGGTCAGTGCCAGCAGCACCATCGGGGCCAGCAGCAGCTTGCCGCGAAGAACAAGGTTACGAAGTATGGGCAGGTAGTAACGGTTTCTGATTACCAGTCCTGTGCTGATGACTATTACCGAGAGAGTCAGAGTGTAGAGGAGCGGTGTAGCACGGAAGAGGGACAGGTCAGTCAGCACTGCAACCATAGCTGCAGCGGTTAGTGCCATCAGGACTAATGCCGTAAGGAAGACCCAGTTGAAACCGGTTTTCATAGCCCTCCGAGGTTTTGACATATCCGGGTTTAAGTACAGACTTTCTTAATAAAGATACGGGGAAAAAATGAAACCTACAAGTAGGCTCCCTTTGATCTTACAGTGCCAGCAATCATCGCAGTCATCTCTTCCTCTCCCATGGTCTCCGAATCCAGGATGAGGTCAGCCTGCTCATACCATGAGCTTCTTTTTCCCATGAGCTTCTGCACGATTGAATGAAGTTCATCAGGCCCGGCATCTTTCAGCAGCGGCCTGTCGGTCCTGGACCGGCTCAGGCGTGACACCAGGGCATCGACGGTCAGTCTCAGGTATATGGTTACTCCGGTTGCCTTCATGAGGGAAATGTTTTTATCAGAACATGGGGTGCCTCCTCCGCAGGCTACAACTGTCCTGGTCCGTCCTGATACATCTTGCAGCGCTTCTGCCTCAGCCTTCCTGAAATATTCTTCACCCTTTGTGGCAAAAATGCCGGCTACCGTCATCCCCTCTTTCTCCTCTACAAGTTTGTCAAGGTCAGTGAACCTCCATCGGAGAAGCGCAGCAATGCCCTTCCCCGCGGAGCTTTTTCCGCTGCCCATGAATCCTATCAGATAAATATTCACGGATACCTAAAGATCTAGTTTCATCTGGGCCGGATCATCAGGCGTGTGATCCTGTAGCGGGGACTCATCCGCAGTACCGTTCTCCGGTTCCGGAGGCACAGGCATTGCCTCGCTTCTGACCACGGGATCAATCTCCCTGATATCGGCAACACTGTAGTTGGAAAGCCTTCTTCCCTTGGCGCGGAAACTCTTTACACCGATGAATTCCGCCACCTCTATTATCTCCTGCTTGCGGCCTTCGTTCTTGCCGCCAAACTTTATCTCAAACCTAGGGTACTCCACCTCTGTGAGGCTCACCAGCCGTGATCCCTCACTGTCAGAGATGAAACACTGAAGCCTATCTGCCTCCTCAAAGGCAAACCGTTTGACATAGTAAAACTGTTGCTCCTCATCCCAGTATACAGAGGAGAAGATCTTTGACTCGCGGAATTTTTCAAGCAGCAACAGGTCATCCTCGAAATGTGATGAGAGGTCAGTGCCGGAGGTCCGGTACCAACCGCCCCGGGTGACCACGAGCAGCATCTCTTCGGAAGCGAACTCACCCAGGAATTTCCCCCTGCCATCGGCATTCAGCCTCATCACCGCATCATCAAACCACAGTTTGCGGCCGCCAAGGGTCGAGAGGCCCTTTTCCTTAAGGGTGATCTTATGAACCGCGTTCTTTGTCAGGATATTTCCCATTGAACCACGTCCCTTGATTGCCAGCTCCCCGAAGTCAAAATCAAAGGTCAGCTTCTTCAGCCTGGCCTTGGGTTTATGGTACACCCTTATCACCTCAGCCTCACCGTTGGGATTGGCGCTGAGATACAGGATCCTAGTGCCGGCTGTACCTCTTCCGAGGTTGTATTCCTTGTCGCGCGTGAGCCCTGTAAGTGCACAGCGTTTGACATAATAAGGCCCTTCCCGGCCATCCTGGTATGCCACATTGTAAATGGTGCGCGAATCATTCCTGAGAAATACCTGTGCGTGAATGACATCCTTTCCGACAAACTGCTTTTCTGCAACCTTCGTGATAAGATAGGTGCCATCCTTCCTGATGACTATGATATCATCAATGTCAGAACAATCGCACACGTACTCATCCTTTTTAAGCCCCGTTCCGATGAATCCCTCCTGGCGGTTCACGTAAAGCTTGGCATTGGCGGCCACCACCTTGGTCGCCTCAATGGTCTCGAAGCTACGTATCTCAGTCCTGCGCTCCCTGCCCTTGCCGTACTTTTTCCTGATCTGACGATAGTAGTTGATGGCATATGGAATGATGTTGGCAAGATGGTTGGCGACTTCTTCCAGGTCTGTCTCGAGGCCTCTTATATGTTCATCGGCACGCGAGGAATCATATTTCGAGATCCGCTTGATCTTTATCTCTGTGAGCTTTATGATGTCATCGCGGGTGATCTCGCGCCTGAAAAGCTTTTTATATGGCTTCAGCCCTTTCTCAATGGCGGTGATCACAGCCTCCCAGGTCTCGCACTCCTCGATGTCACGGTAAATTCTCTTTTCGATGAAAATCTTTTCAAGAGACGAGAAGTGCCACTCTTCCTCCAGCTCGGCCTTGCGTATCTCAAGCTCCAGCTTGAGAAGCTTTACCGTCTGGTCCGTATTGTGCCTGAGGATATCACTCACGCCAACGAACGCAGGCTTGTTTTCGTCAGTGATGACGCATGCGTTTGGCGAGATTGACAGTTCACAGTCTGTGAAGGCATAGAGTGCGTCAATGGTCTTGTCAGGCGAGATGCCGCTCTGCAGCTGAATGACTATCTCCACTCCCCCTGCGGTGTTGTCATCGATCTTTTTGATCTTGATCTTGCCCCTGTCATTGGCCTTGACTATTGTCTCGATGAGCGAGGTCGTGGTGCGTCCGAAAGGAATCTCGGAAATGACCAGTCCCTTTTTGTCAACCTTCTCGATCCTGGCCCTGACCTTAACTACCCCTCCGCGGGCACCGTCATTGTATTTTGACACATCAATCATGCCAGCTGTCGGGAAATCAGGGTACAGCTCGAAGGGTTTGCCCTGCAGGTAATTAATGGAAGCGTCAATCAGTTCATTGAAGTTGTGAGGGAGAATCTTTGAAGAGAGGCCTACGGCGATGCCTTCCACGCCCATAGCAAGGAGCAGCGGGAACTTCACCGGGAGGGTAACGGGTTCCCTGTTACGCCCGTCATATGAGCTCATCCACTCGGTGGTCTTGCTGTTGAAGGTCACCTCCAGGGCGAACTTTGAGAGCCTGGCTTCTATATACCTGGGTGCTGCGGCGCCGTCACCTGTAAGAATGTTTCCCCAGTTTCCCTGTGATTCCACGAGAAGTTCCTTCTGTCCCAGCTGTACCAGGGCATCGCCTATGGAGGCGTCACCGTGAGGATGAAACTGCATCGTATGCCCGATGATATTTGCAACCTTGTTGAACCGCCCGTCATCCATGCGCTTCATGGAGTACAGTATACGACGCTGTACCGGTTTAAGCCCGTCAGACATGTGGGGCACGGCTCGCTCAAGGATTACATATGACGCATAATCCAGGAACCAGTCCTGGTACATGCCTGAGAGAGCCGTGACAGTATGCAGGGCCTCAGGTATATAACCGGTTTTGGGTACTTCCTTCTCCCCTCCCTCTTCTTCGGGGATCAGTTCAAAAGGATCACTTTCTTTCATCATCTGCTGAAACCTTCACTCACGCCTGGGCTGCTTCCGGAATTTCCTCCTCAACCCGCAGGTTGTCAATGATAAAGTCCTGACGTTCAGGAGTATTCTTGCCCATATAAAACTCGAGGAACTGGGTATACGGATCTGCTTTCTTCATGATCACAGGTTCCAGGCGCATGTCTTTCCCGATGAAGTGAATAAACTCATCCGGGGATATCTCGCCCAGCCCCTTGAAGCGGGTGATCTCGGGGTCAGGACCGAGATCCTTTATTGCTTTTTGCCTCTCCTCATCGGAGTAGCAGTAACGTGTCAGTTTCTTGTTGCGTACCCTGAACAGGGGAGTCTGCAGGATGTAAACATGGCCCTTGCGGACGAGGTCAGGGAAGAACTGCAGGAAGAAGGTCAGGAGCAGCAGTCTGATATGCATCCCGTCAACGTCTGCGTCGGTGGCTATCACCACATAGTTGTAACGGAGGTCATCGAGAGACTCCTCAATATTGAGGGCGGCCTGAAGCAGATTGAACTCCTCGTTCTCGTAAACAATCTTTTTTGTCAGGCCGTAGCTGTTCAGTGGTTTTCCCCGGAGGCTGAAGACAGCCTGGGTTTCCACATTGCGCGATTTGGTGATGGAGCCGCTTGCCGAGTCGCCCTCGGTGATGAAGAGGGTTGATTCGAGCCGGCGCTCATCGTTTGAGTTGTAATGGATGCGGCAGTCGCGCAGCTTGCGGTTATGCAGGCTCACCTTTTTCGCGCGTTCACGCGCCAGTTTCTGTATTGAGCTGATGGCCTTCCGCTCCTTCTCCGACTCCTGGATCTTTTTCAGCATGATACGGGCAGTCTCACCGTTCTTGTGCAGGTAATCGTCGAGGTGCTTGCGGATGAAGTCAACCACATAGTTACGCACCGAGGGGCCGTTTGGTCCCATATCCTTTGATCCCAGTTTGGTCTTGGTCTGCGATTCGAAGATGGGTTCCTCTATCTTGACCGAGACGGCCGCGATGATTGATGATCTTATATCGGAAACGTCAAAGTCCTTTTTGAAGAACTCCTTGACAGTGCGGGTTATCGCTTCGCGGAACGCAATGAGGTGTGTTCCTCCCTGTGAGGTATGCTGGCCGTTTACAAAGCTGTAGTAATCTTCTCCGTACTGGGTTCCGTGCGTCATGGCCACCTCAATGTCATCACCCTTCAGGTGGATGATGGGGTAAAGGCCTTCGCAGTTCATATTGTCATTGAGGAGGTCGACGAGACCGTTGCGCGAGACTATCTTGTTGCCGTTGAGGTTGATGATCATACCCGCATTGAGGTACGAGTAGTTTTTCATCATGCTCTCAACGTACTCGGCTATGTAATGAAAGTTGCCGAACATGGCTTCATCAGGCACGAAGATCACCTCTGTGCCGTTCTCTTCCTCAGTTTTTCTCAGGGGCTCATCCCTTACCAGCTCCCCGCACCTGAATTCAATCTCCTTAAGCTGGCTGTCACGGAAAGATCTGATAACAAAAGATGATGAGAGAGCATTGACGGCTTTGATACCCACGCCGTTGAGACCCACAGATTTCTTGAATGCCTTTGAGTCATATTTGGCTCCGGTATTCATCCTGGAGGAGACATCGAGTACCTTTCCGAGTGGAATGCCACGGCCGTAGTCGCGGACCCTCACTTCCGAGCCAACGATGCTGACGTCAATTCTGCGGCCGAAACCCATCATATACTCGTCAACCGCGTTATCCATCACCTCCTTGAGCAGGACATATATACCGTCATCAAGTGAGGAGCCGTCACCCAGCTTGCCGATGTACATACCGGGACGCAGCCTGATATGCTCCTTCCACTCAAGGGTTTTAATGTTCTCCTCAGAATAATTGCCGTCCATTATCCCAAATTTTGGGGCAAATATAAAGAATTAGGCAAGGCGAATCTTTCCGATTTATCAACAACCAGGGGGAATTGTGCCCAGATTTGCGAATTCCGATTTGCGATGTGCGACAAATAAACCAAAACTCGCAAATCTCAAATCTCAAATCTCACATGCTACTCGTTTCGCAGCTGGTCCATGGCGGTAACCATGATGGACTGTACCCTTGTGGCCAGTTCCTCCGGGTCGCCGGTGCCGAACTGCCCCGGGAAGATGGGATCCAGGACCCTGATCCTTACAATGCGGCGGTTCCGGAAAATGATTCCACCTTTCTTGGGCATGATCTCGCCTGTGCCGTCAATCAGCACGGGCAGCAGCGGTTTGTCTGTCTTCACTGCAAGCTGGAACGCGCCCGTCTTGAACTTTCCGATAGCGCCCGTCAATGAGCGTGTACCTTCGGGGAATATCACCACAGAGATTCCGTCATGCAGTGACTCCACACACTTTTCCATCATTTTTACAACGCTGGATTTGTTACCCCTGATCAGTTCGATGTACTTGACCATCTTCATCTCCCACCCTACTACCGGTACGCGGAAGATCTCAGCCTTGGAAACCCACCTCAGACGATGCCGGAGCATGTTGAAAAAGACGATATCCAGAAGCGACTGATGATTGGGGATGATTATGTAAGCCTGTTTCTGGTCAAGCTTTTCCCGGCCGTCAACTATTACTTTCCAGAAAGGACTCATCTTTGTGAGCACTATACCCTGGATGACCATCCACCTGTTGTTCATCAGCCGGCGGCGGTCAAAGGCAAGCGCCAGCAGCCAGAGTATGACCGCGACGGGAAGGGCAAGCAGCACGAAGGTGATGCTTGAAAACCAAACCCACAGTGACTTTATCAGGTTCATTGTTTTATGCTTTTATTCATTTTTTGTGCCGTCCATGCCAGTGCAGCGCCGACAGCCAGGCCCAGCAGGGCTCCCCCGAGCACATCGCCGGGATAATGCACCCCGAGGTATATCCTCGAATAGGAGACAGCCGTTGCCCATATAATAATCGTCCACGTATACCAACTCCTCCGCAGCAGCGGGATTGTGAATGCTGCTATACCGAAGGTGTTCGCGGCATGCCCTGATACAAACCCGTACATCCCGCCACAATATCCCTTCACCGTGTGTACAAGGCCAGCCAGAGCGGGCTCATGACACGGCCGCGGGCGTTCAACGAGGTTCTTGAGCAGGTTGGAGCCCTGGTCAGTGAGCAGAACCAGTAACGGCACAAGAACAAGCGGGATCCAGACACGTTTCCCGTATTTTTCCGCAAGAAGCCAGATAATCAGCACATACAGCGGTATCCATACCGCACGCATGCTCAGGATCCACATCACACTGTCAAGGAATGGCGTGTAAAGTGAATTGAGAAACAGGAATATTGTACGGTCCAGCTCAACCATTTTCAGCTGTTTATTGCCCTCCAGAGCAGGTCCTTCAGCGGGGTGATTCCAGTACCTTTCACTGAAGAGATAAATACTGCCGGCATATCGCCAGGAAGTAACGGCCTCATCGCGTCAGTGAGCTCCTCATCGAGCAGGTCGCATTTCGAAATTGCCATCACCCGTTTCTTGTCAAGAAGCTCCGGGTTGTACTTGCGCAACTCCTCAACAAGGATGGCATACTCCTTCGCAATATCCTCCGTGTCAGCCGGTATCATGAAGAGTAGCACAGAGTTGCGCTCGATGTGCCTCAGAAACCTGTGGCCCAGTCCCTTGCCCTCGGCAGCGCCTTCAATGATGCCGGGGATGTCTGCCATCACAAACGATTTGTCATCGCGGTAGCTTACTATTCCGAGGTTCGGGGTGAGAGTTGTGAAAGGGTAGTTGTCGATCTTTGGCTTCGCGGCGCTGACCACTGAAAGGAGTGTTGACTTGCCTGCGTTGGGGAAACCCACCAGTCCGACGTCAGCCAGTACCTTCAGCTCAAGGATGAAGTATCCTTCAAGGCTTGGTTCTCCCGGCTGGGCGAAACGGGGAGTCTGGAAGGTGGCCGACTTGAAGTGGGTGTTTCCCAGGCCGCCGCGCCCTCCCTTGAGGAGTATCATCTCTTCTCCATCACCGGTAATCTCAAAGAGTATCTTCTCCGACTCTTCCTCCCGGGCCACTGTGCCGAGGGGGACCTCGATGATGACATCCTCACCGGCGGCGCCGCTCTTCTGGTTTGATGAGCCTGATCCGCCGTGTCCGGCGAACAGGTGTTTGGTATATTTAAGATGCAGCAGGGTCCACAGCTGAGAGTTACCCCTGAGGATTACGTCGCCGCCCCTGCCGCCGTCGCCGCCGTCAGGGCCGCCCTTGGGCTTGGATTTCTCGTGCCTGAGATGGGCTGATCCCGCGCCACCCTTGCCTGAGCGGCAGAAGATCTTTACGTAATCAACGAAGTTTGTCTCAGCCATCAGCTAAATTACTGTTTCTATTTCTGTGCAGAGCCTGCCGAAAATGTCATCAATTGAACCAACTCCGTCAACGCTCCTCGAGACTCCTGCCTTCCTTCCGAAGTCAATGACAGGTTCTGTCTTGGCGCGGTAGACGGCGATGCGGTTATTGATGATATTTTCATCTGCATCATCT
>Ga0209099_1000976_pt1 | contig 31413 bp, 27 predicted proteins | sample AD_JPNHW2_MetaG_FD_184430 | JGI IMG/M metagenome (GOLD analysis project Ga0209099, IMG submission 184430) | Active sludge microbial communities of municipal wastewater-treating anaerobic digesters from Japan - AD_JPNHW2_MetaG (SPAdes) (version 2) | ecosystem: Engineered > Bioreactor > Anaerobic... | reverse complement strand
TTTTTTTTCATAACACCCACACAGGGTTTTAATATTGCGGCAGGACAAAAAATAACCCCCGAAACTATAAGCCATGGGCGAAGAGACATATCAAAATCACTGCATTAAATGTTTTTTTTTTGACATTAATAATATTCGCTATTCGATAAATTATTTATTTTAAATTTGTAAAACCTATAATAAATATTATGCCAAACATGGTTTTAAAAAAAATCACCACAACAATTTTATTTATTTCATATTTTTTTCCTTTTGTAGTTTTGTCACAAGGCACTTATCAGGCTTATTTCGGGAACCTTCATTCACACACTTCCAATTCCGATGGTGCCGGTGCTCCTTCCGAAGCGTTTACTTATGCCCGGTACACTGCCGGGCTGGATTTTCTTGCTGTTACAGACCATCTGGAACAGATTGGCAATATTCCATATATTGATCCGGAATGGTCCGATTGCATGGATGACGCAGATGCCGCGACAGTTAATGGCTCCTTTGTAGGAATTGCCGGCTGGGAGTGGGGCTCGCCGCTTCACGGGCATGTGAATGTATTTAATACAAACGACCTCATTACTGATGCCGCAAATCTTTGGTACACCACAGATCTGCCGGCTTTTTATAATTGGGTGCTTACTCATGCGCCGGCAATTGCACAGTTCAACCACCCCGGCGATGAGGTTTATTTTACAAACTGGAATAATTTTGCTTATATCAGTCCGGCCTTAGATAATGCGTTTCCATTGATCGAATTTCAGAATGTTCAGCAGGCCACCATGTATTATGAAGCGGCCCTGACACAGGGATGGCACTTATCACCTGTCTGGAATCAGGATAATCACTCGGCCGACTGGGGCACCAAAAACGACGGCAGGACGGGTATTTGGGCAACATCGCTTACACGACAGGCACTTTTTGAGGCCATTAACGCCGGAAGAACTTTTGCCACCATGGATAAAAATGCCAAAATCTGGATAGACCTTAACGGTACGCCCATGGGAAGTGAAGTGCCGGTACAGTTGATTATGCCGCTCCATGTGTACCTGACTGATGCAAATACCGAATCATGGGTCTCTATACAGTTAGTTACTCAAAATGGTGTTGTGGCCGATATAGGCCTGCATACAGGCAACCTGGACACCACGTTCACGATCAGCCCGGCAAACTTCAACTGGATCTTTGTGCGGGCCATACAGGCCGACAGCAACTATTTGTGGTCGGCTCCCGTATTCCTTACCGGAACAATCACTGATATTCCTTCACTGTCATCTGAGACAGCTTTTCAATTGTTTCCCAACCCTGCCAGAGATTATTTTTTTGTGAATACCGGTGAGGACAACAGCCAGATTGAAATAATTGACATTAACGGGGTTTTGCTTTATTCAAAAACTTTTCAGAAAAGGCTGAGGGTAAACACGGATAAACTGATACCAGGGATTTATATGGTTACTATTTCGGCCTCTGATAAGGTCATCGTAAAAAAAGTTTTCATAAGCGGTTAGCCTGTTATCAAAGGGCATAAAAAAAAGGAATAAGTTTCCCTATTCCTTTTTTCAGATTTTAAAATTCTACTTCACAGAATCTACCACGGCTTTGAATGCTTCAGGATGGTTCATGGCCAAATCTGCAAGTGTTTTTCTGTTAAGCTGGATATTGTTTTTATGAAGTTTTCCGATAAATACCGAATAACTCATTCCGTATAGGCGGGTACCTGCGTTGATACGATTGATCCACAGCCCTCTGAAATCGCGTTTTTTGTTGCGCCTGTCGCGGTATGCATAACACATACCCTTTTCATAGGCATTTTTAGCAACGGTCCAGACATTTTTTCTTCTTCCGAATTGTCCTTTAACCCTGCTTAAGATTTTCTTTCTTTTTTGTCTTGATGCTACTGCATTTACTGAACGTGGCATAGTTTTAAGTTTTTTGTTTCAGCGTTCTCCTTCAAGAATCTTTGATGCTGAAAACAAGTTAATAATTAAGTTACTTAACAGGCGAGCATTTGTTTTACTCTTTTTTCATCCACCTTTTCTACTGTGGTAGAATACGTAAGATTTCTCTTTCTCTTGGTGGTTTTTTTAGTCAGAATATGACTCTTGTACGCATGTTTTCTTTTAATTTTTCCGGTTCCCGTGAAGTCTAACCTTTTTTTAGCTCCGGAAATTGATTTCATTTTTGGCATTTTATCAGGTTTTTATGTTGTTATCATTTATTTTTTGGGTGTCAGCACCATGATCATTCGTTTTCCTTCCAGTTTTGGCAACTGATCCGGTTTGCCATATTCAACCAGTTCCTGTGCGAATTTCAGCAGGATGATTTCTCCCTGTTCTTTATAAACGATGGATCGTCCTCTGAAATAGACATCAACTTTAACTTTACATCCTTCCTGCAAAAATTTGATGGCATGTTTGAGTTTAAAATCAAAATCATGGTCATCGGTATTCGGGCCCAGCCTGATCTCTTTTATCACCACCTTGGCGGCTTTGGCCTTCATTTCTTTTTGCTTACGTTTCTGTTCGTAAAGAAATTTCTTATAATCAATTACTTTACAAACCGGAGGAGTTGCCGTCGGGGATATCTCTACAAGATCAAGACCTTGTTCTTCTGCTATTGCTATGGCTTCGCGTATCGGATAAATTCCCATCGCAATATTTTCGCCAACCACACGAACTACAGGAGCAGTAATCTTTTCATTTATCCTGTGAAGCTCTTCTTTTTTGGCATACCCCCTGCCCTGGTAACCTCTTCCCTGTTGTAAATTAAAATTTGTTGCTATAACTTGTCCTCCGTTTTAGTTAATACTCAAATTAATTATTCAATCATTTTTTTTATCTCGTCATTGATCAGAGCTGCAAAATCATCGATAGTAAAGGTTCCCATATCGCCCTGTCCTTGTTTTCTGACAGATATAGTATTTTCAGCCTCTTCCTTTTCCCCTACGATAAGCATATATGGTATTCTGTCTATCTCTGCGTCCCGTATCTTTTTTCCGGCTTTTTCGCTCCTGTTGTCAATTTGGCTGCGAATATCGTAATTATTTAGCAATTGGAAAACTTTTTTTGCATAATTTTCAAATTTATCGCTGATAGGAATGATGGTAACCTGCTCAGGCGCAAGCCATAGCGGAAATTTTCCCGCACAGTGCTCAATAAGCACTGCAACAAACCGTTCCATCGACCCGAACGGTGCACGGTGTATCATGACGGGGCGGTGTTTCTGGTTATCACTTCCGATGTATTCGAGTTCAAAACGTTCAGGCAGGTTATAGTCCACCTGTATGGTTCCTAACTGCCATTTGCGACCGATAGCATCGCGAACCATGAAATCGAGTTTCGGTCCGTAAAAGGCAGCTTCACCCAGTTCGATAACACCCTTGATGTTGTTTTCTTCAACAACTTCCAGGATGGCGCGTTCGGCTTTTTCCCAGTTCTCGTCGGTTCCGATATATTTTTCTTTATCATTGGGATCACGCAGGGAAACCTGTGCGGTAAATTCTTTAAAATCCAGCGCCTTGAAAATTTTCATCACAATGTTGATCACGCCAACAAATTCCTGTTTCACCTGATCAGGTGTACAGAATATGTGTGCATCGTCCTGTGTGAATCCGCGGACACGTGTCAAACCGTGTAATTCGCCGCTTTGTTCATAACGATAAACCGTGCCGAATTCGGCCATACGTAAGGGCAGGTCTTTGTATGAACGGGGTTTTACCTTATAAACTTCGCAATGGTGAGGGCAATTCATAGGCTTCAGCATAAATTCTTCGCCTTCAATCGGTGTGGAAATAGGGCGGAAAGAATCTTTACCATATTTCTGAAAATGGCCGGAAGTCTTATAAAGATTTACATTACCGATGTGCGGCGTCATTACCTGAACGTATCCGGCATTTTTTTGCGTTTTTTTCAGGAAGGCTTCGAGGCGTTCGCGCAGGGCAGTACCTTTGGGCAGCCAGAGGGGCAGGCCCATTCCCACATTTGCAGAAAAAGCAAATATTTCCAGTTCTTTCCCCAATTTCCGATGATCGCGTTTTTTGGCTTCTTCGAGCAGGACAAGATAATCCTGCAATTCTTTTTGTTTGGGGAAAGTGATGCCGTAAACCCGGGTCAGCTGCTTGCGGTTGATATCTCCGCGCCAGTATGCACCCGCAACACTGGTGATCTTAACCGCTTTGATAAACCCTGTAGCAGGAATATGCGGGCCGCGGCAGAGGTCGGTAAAACTACCGCTTTCGTATAAGGTTATTTCGCCATCGGCAAGCTCGTTGATAAGCTCCAGCTTGTATTCGTCGCCTTTTTTAGTAAACAGGTCAAGGGCTCCCTGTTTGGAAATATCTTTGCGTACCAAGGGCTGGTTTTGTTTTGCAAATTCCAGCATTTTATCCTCGATGGCTTTGAAATCAGCTTCGGTGATCATGCGGTCGCCGGTATCGATATCATAATAAAAGCCATTCTCGATGTCGGGGCCTATACCAAATTTTGTTCCGGGAAACAGCGCTTCTATGGCTTCCGCCATGATATGTGCCGAAGAATGCCACATGGCTGCTTTACCTTCGGGATCATTCCAGGTGAGGAGTTTTACTTTTGCATCGCTGTGTATCGGCCGGGTGGCATCCCAGACCTCATCGTTTACTTTTGCGGCAAGCACGTTACGAGCCAGGCCTTCGCTGATACTCAGCGCTACTTCAAGCCCTGTAACTCCTTCATTATATTGTCTGACCGAATTATCCGGTAATGTGATATTTATCATTGTTTTAATGGTTCAAAAAAGAGTTTGCAAAGATAGGAAAAATTTCGACAGGAAAAGAAAATATTTTTCTTAGCTATATCCTATGGTAAAAGTTGGGAGTCGGGAGTTGGGAGTTCGGAGTTGGGAGTTGGGAGTCAGGAGTCGGGAGTTGGGAGTTCGGAGTTCGGAGTTGGGAGTCAGGAGTCGGGAGTCGGGAGTTGGGAGTCGGGAGTTGGGAGTTCGGAGTTGGGAGTCAGGAGTCGGGAGTTGGGAGTTGGGAGTTCTGAGTTCGGAGTTCTGAGTTCGGAGTTCGGAGTTTGGAGTTCAGAGTCAGCCACGGCGGAGAAGTTGAGAGTTCTGAGTTCGGAGTTCGGGGTTTAGAGTTTAGAGTTGATAGATTAGAGATTGAGAGAGCCCGGGATTTTATTCAGGCCATGCCGTTTTTAAAATTTGGATCTCCAGATCTTTTATTTTAAACTCTTCCAATTCGCTGTTCCAGATATACAAGGTCAATTCATATTCTGGTTCCAGAATTTTGGGAAGTATCATGGAATATGAATATTCTTTCCACCGGTTTTCAGGCGATCCGGGAAGATAATTGATCGGGAAGGCTTTGTAGAACGCATTTTCCCTGCCTTTGTAACTTAATGAAACCACAAATAATGCATTTGATGTGCCATTAACACGATAATCCCACTTTTTAAATTTTATCTCCGCATAGGAATGGAATGCACCAAATAATTCAAGATCGTTTGAAACCCGGACACTGCCGCCATACTCATTTTTTTGGTCAAACAACATGATAGCGCCATTCCCGCTATCGGGCGATGCGGAAAAAATCAGCTTTTTCTCAAACTTATTATACGGAACCAAATCGTTGGATCCTCCAATACAACCGACATATTTATCTGATGTTTTCAAAAAAATGTACCGGTAACTTTCGAAGTTCATGTATTCAGGGCTTAATATATTTTTCCGGTATTGATATGATTGGATTATATTCAGCAAAAGCAAAGGGATACAGAAGACCACAACAATGATCCGCAGGTTTTTTTTCAGATTATTCAGGAGTAAGGCGAACAGCAAAACAAATACGCCATAAAAATCAACGAAAGGGCGCATCCCAAAGCTATCGAAGTAGGTCCAGCACCACCATGAAGCAACGATATACGTGAGCAAAAACAGAAAATACAAGGTGGTGAAAAACCTGAATTTGTTTTTTTTAAATAAAAGCGCCATACTCAAAAACACAATGAACAGTATGGGTGTATAAACAAAAAGCCCTTTCCGGAAACTGAACAACACCTTGAAAAATTCAGGATGCAGCCAATAAAACCCTTCGTTCTGATAGGCCCGGACAAAAAAATGCCCGCACTGAATATACCATAATACGTTCTGTATAGCCATGACGAGCAAAACAAAAGCGCCAAATAACAACAATCGTTTTATGTGCTGTTTTATAAAAATTCTTACGGATTTGAAATCATCGAAAAAGAACAGGACAAAGAAAATGATCAGGATATTTACAGGTCTTATCAAATAAACAATTCCCAATGTTATAGCACTAAATAAGAGGTGTTTAAACTTATGGTTTTGGATATAACAATAGGCAGCCCATAAAAAGCCGCTGATCATCGCAAAGGAATAAACATGCGACATATCGGGCTGAATAACCGAGTACACCAATAAGTTCGTAGCAAAAAGGGCTGCCGCCAATGAAATAAAAATGTGTTCAGGCTTAATTTTCAGCCGGCTTAACAGCAAGTACAAAAAAATGCACCCCAGCAACAAATAGAATATAGCCGCCACGCTGACAGATTTTTGGTAAGCCTCCGCATAGGGATCGTCCGGGAACCCGCTGACCAGTGCGGCTGACAAAAAAAAAGGAGAAATAAGCAGGGCCGTGCCGCACTGATATTTAATCAGGCTTCTATTGTCAATTTTTATCAAATGATCGTAGTCAGGAGTTGCCCTGCCAAAATTTTTTTTGAAAACTATTTGATCAAAATAAGCATAATAGCCTTTTCCATCACCATCGATGATTGACTTCCAATCATTGCCTGCAGCGCCTGTCCAGCGGAAACAATAAACAAGAGCACCGACAATAATCAATACGGTAATAAAAAAAAGCAATGATTTGCTATGTTTATTGGAAACTGACAATGAAAAATATAAAGTTAAATTAAATATTTGTTTTAAACCAGGAAGCGAAATTACAAAACTATATCCGTTTTCAATTAGTGCTGTAATATGAGTTTCACGGTCTTTGTCAAATTTTTTGTTGTTAAATTCACAAAATAAATCCCCGGAGATTTGTCCGACAAATCAACTATCATCTGTTTTTCAGCAATATTTTTTTCATGAATTTGCTTAACTAAAATGCCAAGACAGTCATACATGCTGATATCTATATCCTGCTGAAAAGGTAATGACAGTTCCATATTAAATTTATTGACGGCAGGATTTGGAAAAATAGTAAACGATACTTCTGCGCTTAGTTCATCGACCGGCAAATTGTATCCAACAGTAAACTGCTGGTAGATTTCCCGGCCAAAATCGCTGCCATATGACCGGAACAACAAGCCATTTTCCGCCCTTCTTATTTTACAAGATCCGGAGCCATCGCCGGTGGCAGCCCACCAGTACAACCCGTCATCATCATTATCGGTAAGCCGGAATTCGTAACACCCCGGACTAAAATGTACTGTATCCTTGTATGTGGTATTCGCCTGGGTGAATGTCTTATGAAGAATAATATTTCCGAGATCATCCTTAATGGTATACTCGTTTTCTGAAGGATAATTGTTTGTTCTGATTTCGAAGATAACATCAGCGGGGAACTCAGGAGTACCATCATATTTCGTTGTCATTCTGTCGTTCAGCGGATACTCGTCTGCTCCTCCGTCAGGCAGGGAAACACTTGCAAAAAATGTCCCGCTGTTTACGGCCCACGAAAAATGCTCAAGCTGCACATCTTCAGTTTTCATTGGGGCAAGATTTCCCGACCAGTTGAAAGTGCTCGGAGTTCCGCCTTCAAGGCCGTAAGTGATGGTCAGCGTATTCAATGGTTCGCTGCCATTATTTCGTATGGTAATAAGCGGATTATTACATATCGGGTTTATTCGTTTATATAAATAAGTTTTTGATGGCGTTTTTATATTATAAACTTCGGCATCCTTTGTAAAATTAGGCGCTCCGTAAGTGATCAACTGGTCTTCGATCTGATAATAGTCCCATCCGCTGGTATTTGTATAGGGCTGAACGTCATGATCAAGAATGACCGAGTCTCCGGGGGTGATGTAGGACGTAAGTTCAAAATCATAAGTAGTTACCTCAGCGCCGGGACACCAGTTCGACCGTGAATAAACCCACGTGCCGCCCTGCGGATAAAGCGGGTTCAGTGCACAATCGTCTCTCCACACCAGTTGCTGATATTTTTGAACTCCGTTCACTTTATAGTAATGATATTTCGGACAAAACTCGGCACAATTCTGCGGGGTGTCCATGCCATGCCCCGTAACACGCGACTTCCAGCGAACATTCACTACTTCCGGAGCGATATAAACTTTCTTAGGCGTAAGATGGCTTTCTATCGGGTTTGACGAAAATCCGTAATCGAAATTTCCGTTCCATAAGTTTTTAACACTGATAGGGTCGCGGGGTGGCGTTCCGAGTATGAACTCAAAACGCATATCCATCAGTTCCTGCCAGTTTCCCGCGCTGAGATGAACAGAATCCTTGAGTAAGGTACGGTAATCACTCATGTCATAGATCCATGTAACACCGTCTCCCAGTGAAAGTCCGTTACCATAAGGCGTGATGTACCGCCCGAGTTCAAAGCGGTTCACAACTTCAAACGGCTCGCTGAAATAGTACCATTTCTTTAGAAAAATCACAGAATCATTTACCACGTAAGCAGAGTCAATAGCCACCCCCAGATGATTATAGACATAATGATCAAAATATGCCGGCCATACAGTAAGCGTGTCCGTTGGGATCAAAGGTTGCAAGGAATCGCTGTAGAATACAATCTGCATAGGATCTTTTTGAACAGAATCTATGGTGATCACGGTATCGATGTGCGAGACATAAGTCCCCTGTTCGAAAACAATATTTGGCCTTACCATTGTTTCGGTGAAATTACGGACAATGTCACTGCCTTTGGTGTAAACAAACACAGGAAGCCCGAACAGTGAGCCGTTATTATTTCCGTAGCTTGAATCAGCAGCAGTATAGAGAGCATTATCATTGAATTTATAATACAGTTGAAGGGATGAATTGAAAGGATGGGTTGCGTCCAGATCTTTGCGCATCCATTTTCTGATCGTCGCCGAATCAAGTTCCGCGTTCCATACAGCGAATTCATCAATATTTCCGTCGAAATTGTAATTACCCAAAGCCGCGGCGCCGAGATTGAAATTCTTTATGCCGTACATTCTTCTGGTCATGCCTGTTCCCGAATGCCACAACAATCCGTTCAGGTAGATTTTCATGTTTCCTGTCGCCGCATTTTTCGTAAAAGCCCAGTGATTCCATTTTCCTTCATAATCGGATGTGTTGGCCGCTTTATTGATACGGTCATAATTTGCCGAGCCGCTGTTTCCGGCATCCCAATATACATTGGCATTCGACCAGGGTAAATGGCAATTGATGACCCTGTGATTGAGCGAATCAAATGCTTCAAAGAGCATCTGGTCCTGCGGCTGAAAAGGCGGGTTGCCGTATTGCCAGAACGAAACGGTGATAAAACTGTCTATCGCTGCAAATGCCTCTTTGGGAACGTCCACAAAATCGCTTCCCAAAAAAAACAAAGACCTGTCGGAACCAGCAGAAGCAATGCCGGTTTTGAGCAATGTGTTTTCTGATAAAATTTCGTTTACTATTCCTGTCATCCCATTATTAAAAGATATATCGACGGCAATATTGCTTGTTCCGTCCCATAAGAAAGGATTAGTAAAATGAATGACATTCCAGCCGCTTGAAAGGAATGACGTATTATTTGCATAGACCTCGATCAGTCCGTCTTTTTCGAAACTCAGGGATGTCAGGGAATCGAGGACAGTGTTTTTAATCCGCACCTTAAGATTTTTCAGTTCACTTCCTGTATTTTGAATAAAAAATTTGAGACCGGAGATGTTGCCAGAGTCCAGACCTGCTAAAAGCAACTCAGGAGCCTTCCATAAATATTGTGAGCGGCTTTCAGGATATGCTGAATTAAAAGGGTTTTCAGAAATAATTACTCCGCTATTAAATACTGTCGAATCAAAACTCAAGGTGTTCGTGTAAACAATTTGTGTATTAAAATGCGGGAAATAGTTCCACGACGGCTGAAACATGAACTCTACAGAGTCGGGGCTGGTGCCGTTCACCTTATAACTGGGGGCATTCAGCAGCGTCGAATCGAGTACACCGGTATGCTCATATAAATAGGTATTCGTCAGGTAATCCCATTCTCCGCAGGCCGGGTTCTGCGCAGGATTGCACTTAAGCGTATAATACATCAGTATCTTGTTCACGCGGACTGTATCGGGTGGAAACAGAAACCTGGCATTTTGTGGCGAACCGAACGTGAAGGTTTGTATTGTAATGGTGTCACCGGGCTGGTTTTGTGCCTGCAATTTTAATGTAAATACTAATATTGCTATAAAAAGGACTGAAAATTTGTAAAACTTATTCATTATTAATGTTTTGGTTATTAGAATATTTTCCGAGACTAAATTACTTTATTTTTAGAAGTTAACAAAAGATTTTTAATCATGTATGCGTAGCATGGCTTAATGCATTGCTATGCCTTTCAAAATGAAACCATCAAAAATTTAAAACGTTTGTGCTCTCCTGTATTCTTCCGGAAATGTGAACAAGCTCGGCTTTGACATGTTGTGCGAAGTTTGCAACTTCGCACTTAATAAATTGTAGGTTGCTACATAGTCGCTCATTTCGGAGCAACTATACATATTAAATAAATTAGGATGTTTATTGGGGACGATACTTAGAAGCCCTATCAAAAATAATGATTTTTGTTAGTCGAAGACTAACTTAAATATCATCATTGATACTTTTTGAATTAGATTTTTTTGTGAATGATTCAGGTTATGGTTTTTTGTTTAATTTATTGGTAAAATTTTCACTTAAATTATAAAAATTTACAGTAAAAAAAGAGTGAAGTAATGTGTCTTTCAAAATTTTATTTGTCACAATTAAATCATTATTTCTTGACATTTCAATTAAAGCTTCAGCACTATTCTTTTCATCAAAATCTAGATGTTGAAGGTGCATTTGAATCTCCATCTCACTTTTATATAAAGGAGTATCTGGTGCAAGTAAAAAATTTGCAACACATTCCTTTATTTTGTTGATTTCATTGCATTTATTTACCATGTTGACAATTGAAATAGTCACGACAAATATTACTGCAATTGCAACAATGCCTATTGTGTATAATTTTAAATATTTTCTATTAGTAAAATGGAATTCTTTTTTAAATAAAAAATAAATTGTAAAAAAACTCAGTATGATGCTGAAAAAATTATTTAATAAGGTAATTATTGTTTCCATTATTTTTTATTGAGGGTTATATGAATAGATATAACACGAGTAATTTCTTATGGAATTAACATTATCATTTAATACGATAGGATCCCTTACAATTATTTTATCTTTCATCAATTCAGTTATTGCGTTAGGAATCAAAGATTCATCTAAGCCTTCACTTCTAATAAAATTAGTAATTTCATCTGAAGTCTTTGGTTGATAAGGAATATTTTTTTCCTTTGTTATGCAATAAATTATTTCTTTTTTTATTTCATATATTTTATATCGTTGATTAATAAATAGGCTTAGTAAAATACAGAAACTCAATAAACTAATCAGCATAACTGACATTTGGATAAACCTTATATGTTTTCTGTTACTGAAAGCGATGTAAGCCCCTAATAGACTTACAATAGTTCCAAGAATGGTTTGCCAAAATTCAATATTTCTCATAGAAAAACAATTTAAACTATCTTTTGCGAATTAATTTGACCTTTTGAATGGTAGCTGCTCCATTTTGCGACCCGAGAGGATAAATGCCCCAAGGATTGGGCCCTCCATGAGCAGAAATTTGTTTAATTGCAGGGTAATCTTGGTCAAGTCTAATACATACTAAACGATTAGCATTTACAATAAAACCTGTTCCAATAATTCCTGTCGGACTATTTGCATCGTTGTTTGATGCCAATAATCTTATGAGTACTTTTTGAGCAGTTCCTCCTACATTAACAACAAGCGAATCACCTTGTAAAAAATCAAAATTATTTTTTAAATCAAGAAAACCGGAATTAAATTGCACATTTAAACCAATTGCACCATCAAAATTGATTATTGTATCATTATTGATTGGTTCAGACAAGGGCTCAACTGAGACACTTGAAGTATCAATGTTTGAAAGGACATTTTTTTTATTTCCAGAAGAACAGGAAATAATTTCAAAAGCAAACAGTATTAAGCATAATACTAAAATTTGGCTAATTTTTTTTGTCATTTTTTTTAAAAATTTAATTACTCCCTACTCATCTGGCTTTTCAGGTTTCGCCCTGTTTTTTATGGTTTCTGGTCTCCACTTCAATTTTATTAATTTGGAACAAAGTTCATCAAGAACCGCAAAGATATTTTTTACGGAATTTAAGAAAATATCGCTTTCTGTTCACATAAAACATGATAGAAAGCATCACCCTATCTGCCGCACTTCCCCCTGCAAAAAAAGGAGTTGTGCTTATATGGATTATGCGCTGTGCGATCATTCTTTCACAAACTTTTTCACAGCCACACCTTTTTCCGTTTTAACTTTCATTATATACAAACCACTTGGAAAAGTTGAAATGTCAATATTTGATTGATTGCCGATTACTGAAAGGATTTTTATTAACTGACCTTGGATGTTTGAAATTTCTATAATACACTTTTGTGCGAATTCAAGTGTAATATAATTATTGGCGGGGTTTGGATAAATTGAAATCCCATTTTCGATTGAATTTTCATCAATGTTAGTTATGCTAAGTATTACAGATATTGAAGAACACCCATAGGAGTTGGTTACCTGCACCTGGTAGAAACCCGGAGTAGTGGCATTGTATAATTGCGCAGTTGCACCGCTGATGGGGTTGCCATTTAAGAACCATTGATTGCCCGTTCCTGAACTTGATAATAATGCCATTCCATTTTGTGTAACTGTTGGAATAGGAGGAACAGGGTTAACAGTTACTAAAACATTGTCTTCGGCTGAGCAGCCTGCGGTTGTTGTAACGGTAACATAATAAGTTGCAGTGCCAGTGGGAATAAAAGGCACATTTTGTACTACAGAGTCACTCCATGCATAAGTCTCACCCCCACTTGCCACCAAAGTAACAGTATCACCAAGGCAAATGGTTTGGTCGCTTCCCGCCTGCGCATTTGGCAAAGTGTTTACAGTTATAGTTACAAAATCTGTAGCAGAACAATTTAAAGAATTTGAAATTATGATTGCGTAATTTCCTGCTTGTTTAACAGTAATAACAGTATCAGTGGCTCCGTTAATATCTACACCGTTTTTTTGCCATTGATAAGTTAACCCTGCGATGTAAGTTGTGGATAATAAAACCGAATCGCCCTGACATAAGGAAGCGTTTCCATTTATTGTGATTGCTGCCGCAGGCGAAGGATTAACGGTAACATTTATCGCGGTAGAGGTTGTGGAACATGGATAAGAATTTGATACTATAACTGTATAGGCTCCCGGTTGTGCAGCCAGCAGTGATGCGCCTATTGCTCCTATTATATCTACTCCATCTTTTTGCCATTGGTAAGTTAAACCACTACCAGTATTTGCATTAAGTGTTACCGACTGTCCCTGGCAAATAGTAGTTGAACCATTGGGTGTAACTGTCGCAACAGGCAAAGGATTGGCTGTTACAGTTAACACGGTTGATGTATCTGAACAATTATTAATATTGGCGACAATAACAGCGTAAGAACCCGATTGCGTTGCCAAATAAGATGAATTGGATGCACCGCTTATCGTAATTCCATTTTTCTGCCATGTATAAAACAGGTTTGCTCCTGTATTGGAACTTAGAATTACTGAACTCCCTTCACAAAATGTGGTAACTCCACCAGGAGTTAAAGTTGCGGTAGGCGCAGGAAGCACTGTTACCATGATGCTATCTGAATAGGAACTTTCGCAAGAACCATTTATTGCCATAACTTTTATATAAGCTACACCTGAAAAAGCATTGTTCCAATCTACTGTTCCTATGGTTGAGGTTCCTGATATTGCACCAGCATTTGATGGATAAATATGCCATAAATATCCTGTTGTATTTACTACGGCAGTGGTAGAATAATTAGTGTTTAGAACGTTTTGACATAGTGAATTTATTCCTGTAGGTATTAAAGGTACTGCGGGAAATTGATTTGAAGTTGTAAACATCATATCTTCGCCATAAGTTGTACAAAACGCATTAACTGATTTTACCCTGAAATGATAGGTTGTGCCAGATAATAATCCTGTAATATTTGCACTTATACTTGATGGTGAACTACCAGAGATCGAATAAGGTATTGCATTTATAGTATTCCCATAACTTGTTGTTGTGCCATATTCGAAATAAACATTTGCAGGATAATCTTTTGGATTTACTAAGCTGATTAATTTAGCTGAAGAACATGAAACTGAATCAGAAGCAACAGTAACTGCTGTATTTTCTAAATATAATGCAATAATTTCAGAATTATTTAAAACACGATTATAAATTCGAATATCATCAAGTACTCCGTTTAAAAAGCCTTCAAACTGAGACTGAGCAGTTCTGCCAAAATATAAAGGTAAAACATCAAAACATAACTGAAAACCCGTATTACTACTTTGTTTTAATGTGCCATTAACATAAAATTTCATTTCTATAGCATTTGCAGTCATTAAAAAATGGGACCACTGATTTAATTGTGTTATATTATTATTACAAGTTCCTCTTTCATCACCTGAACATGAAGCAACAGAGCTACAAACAATACCATTACTTGTTTCTAACCGAATCTGATATCCTTCAAAATAATTATACAGCGTGTTTTTTTTAAATACCATTGATTCAATTGTAGCGTTTCCACTTCCAGCGTGAGAATAACTATTAATTTTTACCCAAACGGAAACCGTAACGGATGGGGGATTTAAAGATGAATTATTTGGAACTTCAATATAATTATCAGTTCCATTAAAACTATAAGCACTATTTGAATTACCAAACCTATCAGTAGTTATTGTAGCGCCATATATTATTCCATTATTTCCCGTTCCACTTGAATCAATTACATTTCCCGAGAAAGGCCACCATCCAACAAGCCCATTTGTAGGTATTTGCGCATTTGCTATAAAATTTATTGCAATAAGCAATATTGAAAATAAAATTTTTTTCATACTATTTGGTTTTAGGTATTTCATACATAAAAAAAGCGTGGAACTACAACCATATCTGTCTTAGAGGTACTGAGATACCCGAGAAACAAGATAAGTTAAGCCCACGCTTTTGCGTGAGCATTAACTTTTTATCCATTGTTTCTCTTGAAATTTCTCAGTTTTCTAAGACAAGAATAAAAGCTAACGCTTTTATTTTTATACTAATGTTGTAAAGAACAAAGCAATATTTTTGCAAATATTACAGGGCAAATATAAGAAAAATATTATTGGTTTTTATATTGTTAATAAAATTTTTACGAAATATTTTTTATGATAGTTATCAGGTAACTGTAGGGCACAAGAAAAAGTTTCGGGTATAAAAGGGTTATTCAAAATAACCAAGTATTAACACTTGGTGTGCGAAGTTTGCGCCATGTGAGCAACTTCATATTATTGTTTTATCTGATTTATCTGAGATATTTTACCCAGCGCCTCTGCCACACTGTTTATATTACTGATCACAATAATAAGCTTATTATTCGACTCCCTCAACTTGCAAAAATGAGGATGTTCTTTTACAAAAGTTATGATACCGGTGAATACTTCCGACTGGTAGTAGCTTGATTCGGGATTGCTTACAAAATAGGCTTTGAGCAGCGATTCTTTCAGCACGATCTTTTCCATGCCGAGTTTTGATGCGATCCAGCGAAGGCGCAAGGTATTGATCAATTCCTGGGTCTGCACGGATACAGGCCCGAAACGGTCGATCAGCATATTCTGGAAAACAAGCAGGCTTTCTTCATCGGTAATACTGTCGAGTTCTTTATATAAAGAAAGGCGTTCAGCAATATTTGAAACGTAAGAGTCGGGGATCAGAACTTCCAGATCGGTTTCTATCTGGCAGTCTCTTACATATTCCTGTTTCACATTTTGATCTTCCGGATACAGATCTTTGAAGTCTTTTTGTTTCAATTCAAACAATGCTTCATCAAGAATCTTCTGGTACATCTCAAAACCGATCTCTGAAATAAAACCGCTTTGTTCGGAACCTAGTATGTTCCCTGCCCCGCGGATGTCAAGATCGCGCATGGCAATATTGAAGCCGCTTCCCAGTTCAGAAAACTCCTCGATAGCCTTCAGGCGTTTTCGGGCCACATCGGTAAGTACCGACAATGGCGGCGCCAACAGGTAACAGAAAGCTTTTTTGTTGGTCCGCCCTACCCTGCCCCGCAACTGGTGAAGATCGCTGAGGCCATAGTTCTGGGCTTCGTTGATGATGATGGTGTTGACATTGGGGATATCAAGGCCTGATTCAATGATCGTTGTTGACACCAGCACATCAAACTGCCCATCGATAAAGTCGAGCATGGTTTGTTCCAGTTTGCTGCCATCCATTTGCCCGTGCCCCACAGCCGTGCGGATACCCGGACAAAGTTTTTGTATCAGCCCGGCAATATCATTGATATTGTGGATGCGGTTATGAACAAAAAACACCTGCCCACCCCGGGTAACCTCATACATGATGGCATCGCGTATGCTGACCTCGTTAAACATATGCAGCTCGGTTTGTATCGGATAACGGTTGGGAGGCGGTGTAGAAATGATAGACAGGTCGCGGGCGCCCATGAGCGAGAACTGCAGAGTGCGGGGTATCGGCGTGGCGGTGAGCGTCAGTGTATCCACGTTGACCTTTAGCTGCCGCAGTTTTTCTTTGGTAGCCACACCAAACTTTTGTTCTTCGTCGATGATCAGCAGCCCGAGGTCTTTATATTTCACATCTTTGCTTATCAGACGGTGGGTGCCAATTAAAATATCGACTTTCCCATCCACAAGTTCTTTCAGTACCTCTTTCTGTTTTTTGGCTGAACGAAAACGGTTGATATATTCTACTTTGCAAGGGAATTCAGCCAGACGATCCGTAAAGGTCTTAAAATGCTGGAATGCAAGAATGGTGGTAGGTACAAGCACTGCCACCTGTTTGCTGTCGCACACCGACTTGAAAGCCGCACGTATCGCCACTTCTGTCTTGCCGAACCCCACATCGCCGCATATCAGCCTGTCCATCGGGAAATCAGCTTCCATATCCTTTTTCACGTCGGCGGTCGATTTAACCTGATCCGGCGTATCCTGATATATGAACGAAGCCTCCAGCTCATGCTGCAGATAATTGTCGGGAGAAAAAGAATGCCCGCTCGAAGCACGCCGTTGTGCATATAGTTTGATCAGGTCTTTGGCAATATCCTTGACACGGTCTTTTGTCTTTGCTTTAAGCTTATTCCACGCATTGGAGCCCAGCCGGTTCAGCGTGGGCGGAGTACCGTCCTTGCCGACAAATTTTGAAATGCGGTGCAACGAATGTATACTTACATACAAAAGGTCCTGATTATCGTAAACCAGCTTGATGGCCTCCTGCTGCTTGCCGTTCACCTCAATTTTTTCCAGTCCGGCATAACGCCCGACACCATGGTCAATATGCGTGATATAATCCCCGGGACGAAGGTTATATATGTCTTTCAGGGTTGCCGCTTCCCTGGCGCTATAATTATCTTTCAGGCGGAAACGGTGGTAGCGGTCGAAGATCTGATGATCCGTATAACAGCATATTTGCTGATCCTGATCAACAAAACCCTCATGAATCGAAGTGTTAATTATTGTAAAATCGATCTCCTTGTCCTGCTTACGGCTTTTCCTGATGTCTTCAATAATCGTGTTTATGCGTTCCGACTGACTTTTCGAATCAGAAAAAATGAAATTTGCAATATTATTTCCGGTATTTTCCGAGAGTTTATTTATCAGCAGATCGAAATTCTTATTGAACGAAGGCTGTGGCTGTGTTTTGAATGTAAACATTTGTGCCGGCCCGAAAAAAAAGTGTTTCCCGAATTCAATAACAGAAAAGGCAAGTAATTGTTTTTTCAGGGTATCACTGTCGGAAAATAGTTCATGAGCCTCAGGACTGATGCCATCATCCTTAACCTTATCCATGCAATGTTTCGAAGCTATTTCATAAAGAATGTTCAACTGCTCCAAAGAAAAGCCGGCATCTTCAAACCAGAAAGCCGCCGAATCCCCTATATATTCAGGGAAATCAACTTTTTTTCTTACAAATTCTATATCGTTGGAATCGGGAACTATTTTAATGTGTTCTATCCGCTCCATCGACAACTGTGAAGCAGGATCGAATGTGCGTATGGAGTCCACCTGATCGCCAAACAGCTCGATACGGTAAGGGTTCTCATTAGAAAAAGAATACACGTCAATGATACCTCCGCGTACGGCATATTGTCCGGGTTCAGCAACAAAATCAGCATATTCAAAATGATACTCTACCATCACTTCCCGGAGAAAATCTATAGAAAGTGTCTCTCCTGTTTTGATGCGCAGGGTGTTTTTTTCAAAAAACCCCTGCGACACCACTTTTTCGAGCAGCGCATCCGGATAAGTGACCACGATAAGCTTTTTCCGGTCTTTCCGTAATTTGTTGAGTACTTCAGTACGAAGTAGCACAGACGTATTGTCGATCTTATCAAAATTCCTGGGATGCTTGTATGAAGAAGGAAAAAACAGGACATTTTTCTTAAATAATTTCACATCCTGCTCGCCTAAAATATTTTCCAGGTCGTTAAAAAGGTATGCCGCTGATTCTTTGTCGGGCATGACCACGCATTGGGTTTTTTCCGACTGAGCGTAAACCGAAGCAATGGCAAAAGCTTTTGCAGAGCCGCTAAGCCCGTCAAGATGAATTTTCTGCACATCGGCGGCATCCGTCAATCCGGCGATTTGCCTGAGCTGTGCGTCATTTTTATAAACCGATAGGAGTTCTTTCAGTTGCAAACGATTTTTTTTTGCAAAGTTACTTTTTATTGGTGAGCCGTTTATTATGTATGTTTTATAATCTTGGATTATTATTAATTCGACTCCGTCCGGAGTCGCATCAAATTCTATTTATAGTTTTTACAAATATTTGACTTCTCTGAAGTCAAAGGAAATAATGCCGGAGGCATCAAATATTTGTAAAAACTTCAATTCCACAATAAACAGCGACCTCAGAGAGGTCGAATATTCTGTAAAACCAAATCATCAGGAGTTTTATTTTTGCACAGCAAATTTCTCTTTCGTATAGCTCCCATTGGCTACCTCCAAAGCAACGAGATAAGCCAGTTTTGCCATTTTTTCCAGCAAATTTTCGTTCAGAGTTTCCGGAGTGTCGGTGGTCATGTGCAGATGAGTATAACTGTATTTTGAGGCAAAATACAAAACCGGAATTTCTTTATCAAAAAAAGCCTGGGCATCCGCTCCTCCCCCATACCAGGTTTTGTCAATCATCAACTGAGTATAAACAGAATCATTACTGCGGGCAATTTCCCAAAGAACGGGCACAGAAAGACCTCCGCCAACCTGAATGCTGTCGCCATGCCCGACACAATCGAGATTGAGCATAGCAACGGTTTTATCTATTGGCACAGGCGGGTGTTCAGTAAAGTATTTTGACCCGAAAAGCCCTTGTTCTTCGCTGGTAAATAGTACAAATACGATTGAACGCTTCGGTTTTACTTCAGATTTCATAAAGGCTCCGGCAATTTCCATCACGGCGGATGAACCGGAAGCATTATCGTTAGCCCCGGAAAAATAGATATCACCCTGTTTGCCGACATGATCAAGGTGTGCGCCAATGACCACATATTCGCTTTTCAGCGACAAATCTGAACCGGGCAAAATAGCAATAATGTTTTTCGACATACGTTCTTTTTCATAAGCCGTGTTCACCTCTATGTAAAGACTGTCGTTAGTTTCAATGCTGACAGGCTTTTTCAGAGAATCGATTGATTTCTGAATTTCGCTTAATTTATTTCCTGACTTTTCCAATAACTCATTAGCTAATTCAAGACTGATTTGCATTTGCGGAAAATCCGGATTTTGTATGCCTTCGCCATCCATTATACTGCCTATAGGTTTTTGCGGGTCGCTCATATTTGGCTGGGTAACAAAAAGTACAGCTTTTGCGCCGTTTCTTGCTGCCATATTGGCTTTGTATCTGGTGAGTTTTTCGCCTATGCCTTTTACATCTTTTGCCCAGGAAGGGTTTTGTTTGAATACCAGCACAATTTTTCCTTTCACATCCACATTTTCATAATCATCATAAGCAATTTCCGGAAAACTAATGCCATAGCCGCAAAATACAACAGGCGCAGTAAAATTGCCTTTTCCGGAAAATCCCCTGCAAACAAAGTCCTTACCTTGCTCCCATTTTTTCACAGTGTTCCCATGCTCAATTTTTTCAAGTTTTACCGGCCCGGTAAACTCATTGTATTCAACCGGAACAAGCTGAAAGTAAGTATTATCATGATATGGATTTAATCCTAAATATTGGAAATATGCTGCTGCATAATCCGCAGCTTTATCATATCCTTTGCTTGCCGGGAAACGTCCCCCGAGATTTTCGGATGAAAAAAACGAAATATTTTTCATCATTTCGCTTCCGGAAATATTATCCAATCCGGAATTTGCGGGTTTAATTTCCTGAGCAGAACAAGAAAGCATAAACAGTACAATCGGTATTAAAACAAGATTTTTTTTCATTTGCCGGATTATAAATTTCAAAGTTTCTATGGTGCGAAGTTACAAAGTTTGAATAACTTTTGTATTTTTACAATTACGTATGTTCTAAATATAAAAACGAATAGTTAACAACATGAAAAAAAATAAATTTGCCTGGAGTTTTGCATTGCCTTTTATCGGTGCGATACCTGTAATCCTTGTTGGCGCATTTGAACAAAAGATACGGGCCGGATGGGGAGATACCGCATGGACAGTCATGTTTGTAATAGCGATGGTGATTGTATTTGCATTAGCATTACTCCCGTTTATCAGTATTTTCAAAGGAATGTTTGGAGGAAAGGGCATTAATTTTTTCTGGGGCACTGGCAAACTGGCCAGACAGATATTGGCATCGGGTAGTGATGCCACAGCAACGATAGTCAGCATAGGCGAAAACAGTCAGGGAGGCATCGTTACCATCAACGACCAGCCATTGCTGAATCTTGTCTTACGTATCGATAATAATTACGATCCTGAGTACGATGTAAGTTTTGATACCATCATTCCCCGTTCGGCTGTTCCGCAATTCCAGCCGGGAGCCAAATTTGCGGTCAAAGTGGACAGGGCAGATAAAAACAATGTTGTATTTAATCAGAAATCTGCCGATAGTAGTAATATCCCCGATAAAAAACCTACCTATGGCGGAAAAGGCTGGACTGAACTTGACCGCTTACGTATGGAACAAGCTGGTATTGATGGCATGGCAAAACTGATGAGTATAGAAGAGACAGGGAAAAGCGAAGACTTCAATCCTGTAATATTAATGGGTTATGAAGTTACCATTCCCGGTGAAACGCCGTATTTTTTCGAAAAAGAAATTGCCATGCCGACAGAAGCTGCGATGAAATTGAAAACATTGATTGGCAGCAGCTATAAGGCCAGAATTCATCCTGACGACAAAACCAAAATTGCAGTTGATTTTACCTTTTAGTAAATTGTTTTCACGAACTGATCATTCCATGAAAAAAATCACCCTGGTATCTTTATTGTTTGCTGTTTCAGCCTTTTATTGCAACGCACAGGAATCATTGATCAACGTTATCCGTGAACGTTATAATGAAATTCAGGCACAAATCGCGGATGATTATATGAAGCCTTTGCTGCTGACATTTGACATCAACCGCCCGGGTATCGGCATGCAGACAAGCACTATAAAATTCTACTGGAACAATATGTCGTCGGAATCTTACGGGGAGGATGCTCAGGGAAACACGGCATACCTTACTGCGCATGAGCTTTCGATGGCCGTGATCGAATATAATGTTGCTGCTTCGGCATTTTATCATATTGAATATGTGTACGACAAATCCGGATCCCTCGTTTTCTATTTTCAGCGATCCCTTGAAGGCGAAGTCGGGGAAAAACGCCTTTATTTCAATAACGGGAAACTCATCAAAGATTTGTCGCGAACCTATGAAAGAACCGGCGAAAACAGCAATGGAAAAATGACCGGCGAAACAAGTTCTGTTACAAATTTTTCAGATGAAAGCAAAAAAATATCGGAAACTGCACTGAATAATGCATCTGCATACAAAAAACATTTCGAATCGCTCTTCAAAATAGAAAGTCTGCACTAATGACCAATGGTGTTAATACGACATAATTTATTTCACAACAGTAAAATTAAATATCCTGAACAGCGTTATTAAGATGATCAAAAAATCGCATTTATTATAAGTATAAAACAATGAAAAAAATAATTATTCCTTTGATCTTGCTGGCTTCCGTTCTAACTTTTACGTATTCGCAGAATGCCACTCCACCTGAAGCCGTTGAATATGCAAAGCAGGGGATGAAACTCTTTGATCAGGGGAGCTACGCCGAGGCCATTGTCCGGTATAAAAAAGGCAGGGTGCTGGCACCTTCAAATTCCTTGTTTTCGTACGAGATCGCGTTGTCTTATTTTTCACTGAAAAACTATGCTCCCTGCATTGCGACTCTTGATTCCGTTATTGGAAGATCTGATGTGAACGATCAGTTTTACCAGCTTCTGGGCGATGCATATGATATGGCCGGAAAGCCTGATACCGCCATGATCATCTATAAAAAAGGCATGGAACGCTTTCCTAAAGCAGCAGGCCTGAGTATGGAATGCGGCGTGATTGAGTATGCAAAAAAAAATTATACGGCAGCTCATGAACATTGGTTGAACGGTATTGCTAAAAACCCGTCTTTTCCTGATAATTATTATTACCTGGCGAAGTTTTATTCCGATTCTTCCAACTGCATTCCCGCCCTTTTGTACTGCGAAACATACCTCAACCTGACAAGAAACACAGCACAGGTAGCAGAGATCAATAAAATATTTTGTTCCCTGTACACGAAAAGCATTAAGATAGCGGCAGACAGCACATTGAGCCTGCATTTTTCTGATGAAAGCTCCCTTGTGCTCAAGATCAATGATAGTGTTAAAGATTTCTGCGATGCAGTCAATAATACTTTTCTGCTTGCTGGTATTTCACTACAGGATAAAAAGACCAAAGCGGGTGTGGATGCAGTGGTCAGGGTAAGGGAAGCCTTTATTAAAACGTGGTTTGAACAAAAGTACAACCTCAGGTTTCCTTTTTCGCTGTTCGATCATGAAAAACTGGTGCTTGATGCAGGGCATTTTTACAGTTATTCGCAATGGCTGCTGATCAAATGCAATATGTTTGAGTTTCAGCGTTGGTTTGACGAAAACAAGAATACCTATACCGGCTTTGTGGATTGGTACAAAAATCATCCGTTCAACAATAAATCCACTCAGGAAATATACCTTTGCAGATAATTTGAGATTGATAATGTTTGAAATAATTGAAGTACGATCAAAAAAGCAGCTTAAGGAATTTATAGAATTCCCCGATAAGCTTTACAAAGGCAATAAGTTCAGGGTTCCTCAACTTCATCTGTATGAACGGGCTGCTCTTTCTCGCGATAAAAATCCTGCATTTGATTTTTGTGAGGCCAAATACTGGTTAGCATATAAAAACAATCAGGTTGCCGGAAGAATTGCCGGTATTATCAATAAAAAAGCGAATGATATCTGGAACGAAAAAACGGTACGTTTTGGCTGGATAGATTTCATTGAAGATCCGGATGTTTCGGCAGCATTAATTAAAACTGTGGAAGATTGGGGCAGATCAAAAGGAATGACAAAAGTGCAGGGCCCGCTGGGGTTTTCTGATATGGATCTGGAGGGCATGCTGGTGGAAGGCTTTGATGAGATTTCAACACAGATCGCCATTTATAATTATCCATATTATCCGGTTCATCTTGAAAACCTTGGTTATTCAAAAGATGTGGACTGGATACAGTTTGAATTAAAAGTCCCTGATGAAATTCCTGATAAGATCAAGCGGGTGGCTGAACTGGTACGACAAAAATACGATCTGAAAATTTTAAATTTCAGGTCAGCCAAAGAAATGTTGCCTTATGCGCGCAAAATGTTTAATACCTATAATGAAGCATTGAGGCATTTGTACGGATTTTCACCGCTTACCGAAAAGCAAATGAAGTATTATACAGATCAATATTTTTCAGTGTTAAATCCCAAATACACCAAATTTATTGTTGACAAAAATGATGAGGTCGTCGGTTTTGGATTCTGTTTTTTATCATTGTCAAAAGCCCTGATGAAGGCAAAAGGCAGACTTTTCCCCTTTGGATTTATCCATATTTTGAAAGCCATGCGAAAAAATGACACGGTCGATCTGATCATACAGGCGGTAAAAAATGAATATAAAACCAAAGGCGTCCCTGCGCTTTTTTATGCGCAGATCATGCAGGCTTTTATTGATAATGGGATAACAAGAGCGATATCAAGTTCTGTTTTAGAATCAAATAAAGATTCTTTGTTGATGTTTACCAATGGCAACGAGAAACGCCAGCACATGAGAAGGAGGTCTTACACCAAACAATTGTAGAACAACCACAAATCTGCCCGAAAACGACAATAACGAATTATACCTGAGACTATCCCAAATTGTAGCCTGTCATTGCTTCGATCTGTCGCGGCAGACCCGGCAACCATGGACATCTAAAAATTCACTTTGGTATAATTAATCTTCAATATTCAGGATATGCCCCATCTTATCCTGCTTGGTTTTCAGATAATGCTTGTTGTATTTGTTGGGTTTGATGACGATAGGAATGTTTTCAATGATTTCGATCCCATATCCCATCAGCCCGCTTTTTTTCCGGGGATTATTGGTAATCAGCCTTATTTTGCCTGCACCGAGGTCGCGGAGTATCTGGGCGCCGATACCGTAGTCGCGTTCATCCGCTTTGAAACCCAGTTTTACATTGGCTTCGATGGTGTCGTAGCCCTGTTCCTGCAGGTGATAGGTTTTAAGCTTGTTTGCGAGGCCGATGCCCCTGCCTTCCTGGTTCATATAAACAATGATCCCTTTGCCTTCTTTTTCTATCATTTGCATCGCCATATGCAATTGAGTACCGCAGTCGCAGCGGCACGAGCCAAAAACATCGCCGGTCATGCAGGATGAATGTACACGCACCAGCAGCGTTTCGTCATTTTTCCAGGTGCCTTTGGTCAACGCTATATGATGCTGGCCGGTGGTGATCTCACGATATAATGAAAGTTGGAAGTTTCCCCATTCCGTAGGCAGATCAACGGTTTCTTCTTTTTCTATGAGGCTTTCATTTTTTATCCGGTATGCGATGAGGTCTTTGATGGAAATCATTTTAAGTTTGAAACGATCCCTGATCTCATAAAGATCCATAAGCCGTGCCATGGTTCCGTCTTCGTTCATTATTTCAACCAATGCACCCACAGGTTTTAATCCTGCAAGCCTTGCCAGGTCGATGGTGGCTTCGGTATGTCCGGCACGTCTGAGTACCCCGCCCTCTTTGGCACGCAGCGGAAATATATGTCCGGGCCTGCCCAGTTCTCCGGGTTTGGTTTCCTGTTTCGAAAGCGCTTTGATTGTTTTAGCCCTGTCGCTGGCGGATATTCCGGTAGTACAGCCATAGCCTAACAAGTCAACGGAAACGGTGAACTGAGTTTCATGCGAGGAAGTGTTTTTTGCCACCATCATTTCGAGTTCTAATTTTTCGCATAATCCGGCTGACAGTGGAGCACAGATCAAGCCGCGCCCGTGCTTTGCCATAAAATTTACTTTTTCCGAAGTGATCGTTTCAGCCGGAGTAATAAAATCACCTTCATTTTCGCGGTCTTCATCGTCAACCACGATGATTATTTTTCCATGCCTGAAGTCTTCGATGGCTTCTTCTATCGTATTTAATTTGTATTCCATGTGATCAGTTTTACCCTTGCAAAGGTAATAACATTAGCAGAAACAGCGACGATAATCTTAATGGATCCAGAATCCTTTCTGCCATAATGCCGAAAGGTCCATCGATAAGGCAACGATATAATGGATGGCTACTCCCATCCATATGGAACGGCTTTTAAGGCTGAGCGTGCCTAAAATGACACCCGCGATAATGGCGGCCATGGTCTCGGGGAAGGGCTTGCCGAAATGTATCATGCAGTAAGGAATGGTCATGATGAAAATGCTGTAATATCCGAATTGTTTTTTCAATCCGTGAACCATAAAGCCGCGGAAGAAAAATTCAAGCGCGATAAACTGAAAAAAATAGAACAGTTGCCATATGAAAAAATTCGGCCAGAGTGGTTCTCCGGATTGCAGATGATAAAAAGGATACCGCAACTGGAAACTTTCGGTAGTGGAAAATATCAGGATCAGCGGGAACATGATAATGAGGAACAGGGTGAAGATCCTGCGCTCTTTTAAGACACTGCCACCATACAATCCGTAATCACGCAGTTTTTCTTTGAAAACAAATTTTATGATCAGGGCCGGAACCAGAAAATAAAATATCAGGATACTAAAAACCCAATAGCCAAGTGAAAACAACTGATGGTTGGTTTCGTGTTCGATGAAAAATAGTATCCGGTCTGAACTTTCTGTAAATCCCAAAAATCTCATGAATCTCAGCAACCCGTAATATCCGTCATTTTTACCTATGTATTCAATACAGGCAAGCGAAATACAGACGATCACGGCAATGATGAGTACCTTCTTATTGAACGTGCCATTCCCGTTGGAGCGGATGTATTCTTCGTGTTCTTTTTGAATGGCATGAAAAGTATCTGTAAATGTTTGTTTGGCCAGTCGTTTCATCATCAGCAAAAAAAAATCCCCCGCTTGTTGCAGAGGATTTGGGTTCTCTTAGTAATATTTTATCTGGGTTCCAGCGTGAATTCCATATTTGTAATATATTGAGTAAAGTTGATGGTTTCTGCTTTGTTCATTTTCAATACAATTTTGGATTTCGACAGCGTGGAAATTTCGTAAATATCTAGGGTATTGTTTCCCTGATATATCGTGGTGTGCGTGGTACCCAAATCGGTGTTAAAGGTGTTTTTGTTCGACTGCATGGCAAGCAAATCGGTGACAGCCCATCCGGCATCAGAATTAGCGCCGGTAAAATACCAGTTGCCGTCAATTTCTATTGTTTCGGTAACTCCGCTGACATTATTTTTGAATGTTTCGCTGTAAACATAGGAACCATCATTATGATAATCGGTGAATATGGCGCCGGTATATGTATCGGTCGCTACGATAGTGTCATTGACATACTGATTATTCGTTTTTGTGGTTCCGTCAAAAACGGTCTCGTATTTCTGATCATTATAGGTATAAACGCTCGTCAGTGAAACAACCTTCCAGTCTCCAACCAGTTTGCCGGTATCAATTTTACGGCAGGAAAAAAAGATCATGGAAATAAAAACTGTTATAAAAATCGGAGCGGTAAATGTTATAATTTTTTTCATTTTATTATTACTTTTTATAAATTATTGTGCACTCATTTTTAAATTTATAATGATTGTTTCAGCGTGGAGATCATTGTTATTGCCTTCAATATACTGCTGGTTAATTTTAGATTCCATTTTTACTTCATCCTTGGCAAGCTTGATAAGCCGGAAAACAGTGGTCTTTAGGTTCCCTGATGCCGTATAATTATCAGTACTGGTTGGTTGCCCCTCGATCTGAAGTGTTTTGACATGCGAAGTCTTTTGCAGTGCCAGCAGTTCCTTAAATTTCGTATCGCTGTTTTCGCCGCCGCCTGTAAAATACCAGTATCCTGTTTCTTTATAGGTATAAACCGAAGTGTCGTTTGAAATGAATTCATCCCAGATATAATTTCCTTTTTTGTCAAAAGATATGGTCATGGTTGCATGGGAAATGAAAGATTCAGTTCCAAAAACATGAATATAGGATGACCCGTCGAACTCGTCAGATATGATCGTGTCGTTATGCTGAACGGTGTGTTTGTAATACGAAAAACCCCAGTCCTGGCATAATCTTACTTTTCGGGTATAAAATGTAAAATCAGAATCTTCATCACCGACTTTGCAGGAGTTGAACGCGGGTATCATGAGAATTCCGCATATCATTAACAACAAATATCTTTTAGCATTTTTCATATCATGTATGTTTGAGAGAAATTTACAACAAATATAAATTTTTTTTAAGAACAAAATAAAATTATCTTTTCTACGAAAAAAAATCAGAAAAGTTATGGTTTTTATTTGCAATAGCTGTCATATATTGGGGTAGCCTTTTTCAAACCCAGATCAGAGGCGGATTTCAGATCGTCGCACCATCCTTTTTTGTCTTTTATCGCTTCTTTGCATAAAGCTCTTTCAAAGTACCATTCCGGATCCGGAATTGATTTCAACGCAATATTCCAGTCTTGTATTGCCTGTTCGTATTTTTTCTGATCAGAACAGATTTTTGCACGTCCCGCATAAGCCTTGTAGTTGCCGGGATTTACCGAAATGGCTTTATTGTAATATACCTGGGCGCTTTTCATATTTTTTTGCTCGGTATAAATCTGCGCTATCCATACATATGCAGAATCATTCTTTGTATTGAGCTGCGCCGTTTTTGAAAAATCTTTCAGCGCTTCGGTTAATTTTCCTGATTTATAATAACAGATACCCCTGTTATAATATGATCCAGGGTCTTTTACGGCATAAGTGCCGAATAATTCACTATAGTCTTTTATAGCTTCATCCCAAAGTCCGGAATAAAATGTTGCCTGCGCCTTATGGATGAATAATTCTTTATTCCGGATATTGAGATCTGAGGCTTTTTTATAATCCTGCGCAGCTGCTTGATAATTTGATAATTTCTCGTACAGTAACCCGCGCCGGTAGTATGCCTCGGCAAAAGCCGGGTTCAGCGAAATTGCTTTTGAGAAATCTCCGATAGCTTCTTTGTCTTTTTTTTGTAATTCATAAATCAGCCCACGCTGGAAAAACACATCAGGGTTCTTACTGTTTATCTCCAGCGCAGTGGTCAGGTCAATAAGAGCAAGCTTCAGATCATCGTTTTTTTGATAAAGTTTTGCGCGGCAGAGGTAGGCATCTTCCTTGTCTTTTTTTAGTTCAATGGCTTTTGCGTAGTCGGCAAGTGCTTTCTTGTTATCACCTGCCAGGACGTATGTGTCGGCACGTTTTAAAAAGGCAGGGTAATAATTTGGGTATATTTCCAGTGCCTTGCTGAAGTCTTTCAGCGCCTCATTGTATTTTTTTTGTGCAGCATAACACTCGCCCCTGCCGATGTAAGCATCATAAAAAATTTCATTTTTCACGATACATTTGGTAAACTCGGCAATAGCCCCGGCCAGATCATTTTGCTTGAATTTAGAAATTCCTCCCTCATAAAGGGAATTAGCTGTCTGCGGATAAATAAAGCTCGTTTTAAACAATAGTACAAGCATGAAAAAAACCTGGTAACGTTGCTTCATTTTTATATATCTTTGGACTATAAACGGTTTTGACGTCATCTCTGAAAATCTAACGATTGGCACTAAAAAAAGACAAAAAAAAATATTAAAATATATCTGCCCCGGCGGATCTAAACAATTTTTTCGTACTACAAAATAAAACAATTAATTTTTATGATTCAACAGACAGAAATAATATTACCAGCTTTCGGAAGAGGCTTTCATCTGATCACCAATATTATAAAAAAAAACCTGCTTCCGTTACCAGAAACAGGAATTTTGAATGTTTTTATTCAGCACACTTCCGCAGGGCTTACAATAAATGAAAATTTTGAAAGCACTGTACCCACCGATATGTCAAAAACGTTTAACCGGCTGGTTCCTGAAAATATTGAACTTTACGATCATATTTCAGAAGGGTTGGATGATATGCCGGCACACGTGAAATCAACACTTACGGGGGCTTCACTAAACATACCCATAACGGGGCACCAATTAGGCCTTGGTACCTGGCAGGGTATATTTTTGTGCGAATTCAGAGAACAAAAACAAAGAAGAAAAATTGTGTTAACAACAATAAGTTAAAGAGTCAAACTTTATTTATTGCTATTTTCAACAAAATCAATGAGTTTGTTCAATGAATCGTTTTTCAATGAATAAAAAGTCATTTTACCAGCCCTGCGCCTGTTGAGAATTCCGTGTGTCCTGAGCAGGTTCAAATGAAGAGAGGCTGCTGCCTGTTCGATATTCAGTTTTTCATAAATCTGGGTAACATTCATTTCTTTGTTTGCTTCCAGAAGTTCAATAATGTTGATTCTCATCGGATGAGCAATTGATCTCATTTTTCTTGCAGCAGAATCAAATTTGTTAACGTCGATTTTTTTACTTAGTGTCATTTTTTTAAATTTTAAAATTGTAATTAATTAATTGAATTATATAACTTGTTTTTGATTTTTTTAGTATTTAGCTTCTTGATTTTATTTTTTTTTGATAGTTTATTTAAAAAATAAAATATAAAAATAAACAATGAATAATACATGTCTTGAACATGTAAGAAAGAACGGCTGTTTTTTTTATTTTTTTTACAAAATCGGATACAAATGTAAGGCTTTTTTTTTTAATATCGACATAAATATTAAAATATTTCATAAAATCATTTTATCGACACAAACTAATTTTTTAACCACTATAATTTAATTGTATGGGAGCGAAGTTTATTTTTTAATAGATTTCATGCAAAAAATAATGGTATTTTTACACTTTCATTGGAGCAATGGCAGTACCGGATCTGATCAACAGCATTATTACGGGTGATGAAAGAGCATTTAAAACCATAGTGGATAGCAATGCCGCAATGATCTTTCGTGTGATAATGAATTTTGGTGTCAGCCGGGAGGATGCGGAGGATCTTAGCCAGGAAGTATTTATTGAGGTTTACAGAAATATAAAAAAATTCAGGAATGAATCGGAGATATCTACGTGGCTGTATCGGATAGCTATCAATAAATCAATAAATTTTGTAAAGAAATCGAAACGCTTCAAATGGGCTAAAAATAGCGATGATGATATTTCCGATACAGGTAAAATGATAGCCGTAGAAAGCAGCGAGGCGAATTTTGTTAATAATGAACAAAGAATACTATTATATAATAGTTTGGGGAAGCTCCCAAAAAATCAAAGGATAGCGTTTACATTGAACAAACTGGATGATCTGTCTTATAAAGAAATATCCGGAATTATGAATATTTCTGTTTCATCAGTAGAATCTTTGATGCACAGGGCTAAAATCAATCTTCAGAAAAGCCTTAGTAAGAATTTCGAAATAACTTCCCCCAAATAGTCCTTTGGGAATAATGCATACCGGGGCATATTATTAACATCACAATATTAATAAAAAAACGGATACAGCAGTAAGGCTGTTACATTTATGTATT
>Ga0209099_1000974_pt1 | contig 31428 bp, 20 predicted proteins | sample AD_JPNHW2_MetaG_FD_184430 | JGI IMG/M metagenome (GOLD analysis project Ga0209099, IMG submission 184430) | Active sludge microbial communities of municipal wastewater-treating anaerobic digesters from Japan - AD_JPNHW2_MetaG (SPAdes) (version 2) | ecosystem: Engineered > Bioreactor > Anaerobic... | reverse complement strand
CTTTCATTTTCATTCTTTACAGATTTCTCTTTGAGTTTCGAATCGATCTTTTCAAGTACTCTTCTGCAATATCCCTCCACCTGCTTTCTGTCATATGCTTTCTTGTGCTGAAGGATAGCGATCAGTTCATGGAACAGGTCAAGGTGATCTATCTCTTTAAGTTTGTAATAGGTTTCTGCAATTACATCAATCGCAAAAAGCTTGATCCGTTCTTCTCCGGGGGAGAACTTTGAAAGATTCTTCACCAGTTCCGGTTTTGCTTCAAATAATTTGTCGAACGATTTTATATTTGTTGCATAATAAGATCTGTTATTGTCATCTTTATCAATGACTCTCAGGATCACTTCATTTCTTATGTATGCCCGGAAGACTTCATCAGGAACGATCTTTTTGTTAAGGGAATATATATAGGCATCTTTCACTCCGAACGCTTCGGCTATTCTTAAAACATGCATCCCTCTTTCATGGAGTTCAACTATCTTGATCGCTTTTTCAAGCGGTGAATCAAGTGTTTCATTAAGCACCATCTGAAGCAGTGTTCTTTCGTCGCCCTCAAGTTTTTCATCGATCAGTATCGCTTCAATGAATTCGATCTTCGCATCAAGTTTTTCATTGGCGAATAGAATGCCCTGATACCTTCTGTTCCCGTCAATGATGAGATAGCCGTTTTCTTTCTTTAAAGCAAGAACAGGAACAAGCTGTCCGTTTGCTTTAATTTGTATAGCTATCTGTTCAATGTTTTCGGGCTTACGGTAATTCTCCCCTACTAAAATTTCATTTAACGGGATCTCTCTGATGGTGCGTGATTTTTTCATTGCGGACTCCTTATATTAAGATTAAGTGTAAATGCTGAAGCTGATTTGAACATAGACAGGAAACAAGTTCTTTCACCTGCACTTCCTCCTGAAGAATTCCTTAAAATGGGATGGCTGCCGGGTTTGGTAGCCATCTGGAAAGAAAGATCACTCTTTCTCTTTGGAATCGGGTCTGGAAAGTCGCAAAAAATCTTTCGCAACAAGAGAAGCAAGGCGGAATTTCTTCTTTTCAAGCTTCATTTCCTTCCAATGAATTTCGCCTTCAACTTTAACAAGATCTCCTGATTTGAGATAAGAGTTAAAGCGTTTTGCGGTTCCTTCAAATGCAACACACGGATGAAACTCGACTCTTTCAACCCACTTTTCATCTTCGCCTCTGTAGCCCTGATCTTCTGCGATTGAAAATTGTACGAAGTTCTCACCATTGTTTACACTTGCAATTCTTCCGATAAGTTCGAATCTGTTCTTCATAATAGCCTCCTAGCCAAAAATTAATTCGGCAGATACCCGGCAACCTATAACAGGCAGCCGCACTTAAGCATCCGCCTGTTAGTACAGAAATGATAAATCACAAATTCTAATATTGCAATTATTTTTTTATTCTTGGATTCTTTTATCTTGTATCAACATTTGATAACATGTTGCAACTTGTTTTAACATGTGATGACTTGTAATCACAGATGGCGAAAGGAGTTTTAAATTCCCCTATTTTCGTCTCATTATGTTGTGTTGTGCGCAACAACACCGGTCATTATGTTGTTTAAGTCAATTTTTCTCTTTTTGAAAATGAATGTTATCGGGGAGTTAGGGGATTAAGACAACACAATAGATATTGTGTTGTGGTGGGAGGAAATACTTAATATCTAAACCCGATAAATAATTTATACGGATATGGGAAAAAATTTGGAAATATCAAGGGAAAAGAAACGCCTATCTGAAGAGCATATTTCTCATTGAAATTATGAACATAACTGACCTCGGGTTGAAGGTAAAAACCGTAATATTCGCATATGCCAGAGGAATAATTACAGTTTTTATTATCATAATCGCTGGAAATCCTCGGAATACTGCCTAGAAAAAAACCTCCTCCCACCCCTGTTGCAATCTGAAGCTCAGATTTATGAGAAAGGTAATTATGGTATCCAACCTTGGTGTATAAAGCCACGCCGAAAATAATATTTCCGGTAGGCAAAACAACTTCCGTATTGACAATTTCCCAGAAAATGTATTTCCATTTTAATGTTGGAGAGGAAATAGTAAGTCCTAGACCCATCGCGCTTCCGGTAAGTGACAGCGAAAAATACTCAGTCCTGCTCCTTAAATTCTTTGTATTTGGACTCGGTTCTTCAGCAGAAACTGAAAAAACAAGAAGAGTAATAACAATAATAATGATTCTTCGCATTTATCTATTTGCCCTTTTCAATATGTCAAAGGGTCTCTTCCATGGATCTTTCGGGTTTGCAGTATTTGGCTTATAGTCATTAAAAGGACATTTGTCGGGATTGTAATCACAGTAACATTCCATATCTCTTACTGCTATCACCTGGTCTGCTGTATAGATGCTCATTCTTTTGTATGTATAGGTGTGTATTTTCTCCAGTCCGAGATCAAATTCCCCGTCCATACAGAATACTTTCTTATCCAAAAATCTGTAATAGCATTGAAGTGCTTTGCCTTCTTTCCCGTTTGAAAATCTTCTTTCAGTGAAAATTATGAACCTGTCATCTATCTGGTTGATCCATGCGCCGGATATGCTGTTTCTTTCCAATACAACCGAATATTTAATACTGTTCTTATCGGTTATATCAGCTTTGATTATTGAGACTTTTTTCTTATCTACAGAATCTGTCGAGAAATAATAAACAATATTCTTATCGTTAAGGATATACGGATACCTTGCCTCTTCTCCTGCTCTGCTAACTCTGAAACACCCGGCATCACCTTTTTCAAGATCGCAGAACTGAATTTCAAGGTCATAATCAAAATAAACGATATACTGACCAAGCATGGAACCGTATCCGGCTCTCCTGTCAAGTCCGAAAAGAGTGTCTTTTTTATAAGCAAGCTCCTTCCATTTATCCCACTCTCCGATCTTTGTATACATTATTCTGGCATCACTACCGTGACTGTCAAAATATGCGGTCATCAGGACATGTGTATCACTTGCACGAAGATCCACCAGATTATCAATGGGTTTATTGATATCCTTCATTTTCCACATATGACCGTATTTGTGTTCTTTGTAGTTGTAATAAATGGGATACAAGAAAGCAGCGCCATAATAGATACTTTCACTATTTATCGAATCAACTTTATAATCAAATGACCCAAAGAATAAACTATCATTGTTAAATCCATATGATGACATCCCTCTTGAAACTCGTATAATCCGTTTTTTATCAATATCGTATACATAAACACCTCCTCCCTGCCACGATCCTGTTCGTGAAGATATGTAATATGAGAAAAGGTTTTTTCTTCCATGAAATATTTTCTCATTAGACAGATTGCTTGTCACCCAATGATCGGGAGTGAGAAGCGCATCACATTTGTATGTTATCTGCGGAAGATTGTCATAGTATTCTTTGCTATAGGGTTCATAAGGTCCGTCTATTATCTGCGGTTCAAAAGGATAGTTTTCAGCACAGAGATCGAACGGCATCTTTTCACATTCAAGCATCGCTGTCACTCCGGCATTTTTTTCCCAAAGCTTCCGAACCTCGTCGGGGTCCTGAGCGATAACATCAAAATCACCATAATATTCATAAGCGATGTTCTTATCATAATCAGGATAGTTTTTCACATACGGATCATTTGAGAGATCGGGAAGTTCTGATTCATTATCTTCAGAAACATCACCGTCTGCTTTAATTGAATCCATGTCTAAATCAGCGGTTTCATCCAGATCCTTATCTTCTAATATGGTGTCTTTATCACTCAGCAAATCCTTATCTTCTGTTGAAGGATTGTTTCCATTACAGGAAGTGCAAGACCAGAAAACTACCAGTGAGAATATTATCAGAATGCATTTCATCTAGAACCTCTAGGCGGATACTGTGATCCGCCCCATTAAATTTCTTTTTACCAGCCGTCAACTTCACAATTCGTTTCATTATATCCGTCACATGTTGAATTACAAGCCGCAATCCCTCCAATATATTCAGTATCTAATTCTGAGCATTGAAGTATATCGCTATCACATACTTCGCCCGGTTCCATTACTCCGTTACCACATACAGCCTGAATTGTAGCTGTTTTGGAAAGATGCAAATATCCGGAAAACACCTGATAAAGTGTTTCATTATAGCTATATCCTTCACGAACATAGTCTTTTTTACCCGTCAAGCCGCTCAACCCAGTATTTGTTACTCTAAACTGTCCATTCTTACAGCCAAGATATATAGAATTGCCTGATTTCTGCATTTCCGCATCGGTGCATCTTTTTTCAAAGTATTTCGTTCTCACAGGTGAATTCAAATTGGTAATGTCGTAAATACCTGTGAATCCTTTTGTCGTTAACCAGCTTGTGGTTTCTTCATAGATATAAAGTTTATTACCGACTACTTCAAGATCAATCACCGTTCCAGCTGTTGTAATAGTTTTAACAAGCTGCGGACTTAATGGATTTGTCAGATTGAAAATTCTGACTTTTTTATTTTCAGCAGTGAAAAGTTTTCCGTCTGAAGTTCTTACATTCTTACAACTTGAAGCACCTATTCCGGAAACTCTGGAAATTAATCCTGCTTCTGCTATTGAATAAATATCAACTTCGCCGTAGTTAGCTCCGTACATTGCGTTTCCGTACACTGCAAGATTATTTGTTTCACCGGAATAAAGCATGTCTTTGTCAGTCAGCGATCCGTCAGCACCTATTTCAACTCTTCTTACTCCGGTAAGTCCGCCAAGATAAAGATTGTTCTTATACCCTGCAACTGTGTATTTATAATCAAAGTAGGAAACTGTTTCGTAATCATAGTCATAGACTGAAATACATTCACCGGATTCATTTGTTGTACCCGGAAAAATGGAGCTGTTATTTTCATAAATACAGAACTCCTGATTGAACATGATAATTGATCCCTTGATAACCGGAATTGATATTTCATTTATTCCATCGGTCGAAATTTCATAAGCAGGAACGTTGTTTTCAGTGAGTAAATTTGTAACTACAGCTATTATGTTTTCATCTTTCGGAAATAATTTCAGATAAGCATCATACGGTTTTTCAATTGTGGCAAAACTAAAGAAATCTGTTCCGTCGAATGCGAGTATCTCCGTATTGTTCTGATCCTGTTTAACAGGCAGATAAAAATGTTCATCCTTAACCATTCCGTTATTGAGAGCAACTGGAGTATTTAACTGCTGCGAACCGCTACTCTGCCATGAGTTCGCCTCAGAATTATATTTAAACAGCTCCATTAAACCGGTGCTGCTTTCAGAAATAATAAAAATTCTGTTGCCGAGTTCTATAATTTTAAGAAATTGAACATTATTCGTTGACGGAAAGGATGCAAGAACATTCATTACAGCACCCGAAGCGGTTACATCGATTGAAACGAATTTGTTTTCAAAAGTGGTATTAAGCTCATTCGCTGACTGTTGATTTGGGGAGGTGATCATATTCCCTGCCATAAATATTTTATTGCCGTCAACAAGGACTGCGGCTGATTTCATATCAATACCGTTCCGAACAACTGTTTGAGTCTCAAAAAAACCAGCTTCGTTTGCCATTTTAAGCATAAAATTCTGATTTTCGAAAGCATAAATAAAGTCAGCATTCCCGAATTTAAATGACTGCTGATACGGATTTTCATTCTTTAATGAATTCAGAACCATTGTGTTTTCAGTAAAAGAAACTGAAGTAAATTCACCCGGTCTGATGCGTGCATCTGCTAAAGAAACCGAACTTGACCATTCCCATGGATCTCCGGGCATTGGTCTGAAATCTCCAAGTCCCGGTCTTAAATATGCATCAAGAAGATGCCACCAGTATGGAGGAAGGCTCGGAAGCCACCATGCAGATAAACTGTTGAACTTATTTTCAATTATCAGATCTATCATTCCAAAATCAGAAAAGGCGTATTCAATTTTTGATCCTAATTGTGCCTGAGTTGCTTCCTGGTAATAGTTTTCATATCTTTTAATATTAACTCCATCTGCCACGGAATACGACTCAGAAACCTTATTTACCGGTGCGAAAGAAAGCCTTATTGCTGGATAATCCCCAGAATTTATTAATGCATCCTTTTCTTCTTTTGTTGCTGCGCTAATTTCGGTAACTCCTGATAAAACAGGATGCTTTACATATTCCCAATCCCATGAAAAGTTCGCCTTTTTCATTCCGGTATAAATTTGAGGTGCGGAAGATTTCTCTTTGTTATAGTTTATTTTTTCTGAACTTCTATCGATCATTACACTTGGCACGATGTCATATGATTCACGGTTAACAAAAACAGGTTTATTCGCAGACTGCCATGTCTCCTTTGTACCTGTCGAATCCCAGAAGCTCCCTGTACGCACATGATTCCTGCCACAAAAACCAGATTCTTTACAAATCACATGAGCTTCTTTTATATCACCGCAATAGCAGAACTTTGCTTCGATCTTTGACGTGTTCTTTTGGGGGTCTTTTATTCCGACAAATCCTGAAATATTTAAAGTCCTTCCATACCATCCTGTGCCGAAACAGTGACCTACCATCGCATTTCCGGGACAATCATTCTTATTTGTATATCCATCCTCAGGATCTTCGAAGTTCAATTTTTCAGATCCACCCTCGGCAAAATATACTCTAGGATCGATATCATCTTCAATTCCATCACCGTCAAAGTCACAGGCATCCCCTCTTAAATCTTCATTCCAATCAGACTGCTCCCATTCACCTTTTTGTGCATTATACTTTTGAGGGTTATAAACTTTCGGGCAGTTATCTTTCAGAAAATCATGCCCATTATCGGCAGGTCTAACCCTGTATCTTTCAGGATTCACACAAATATCATTCCATTGGAATTCGTCTGTGCCACATGTTAAAACTATGTTATTATCGCACAATTCGTCACCATCTGAATCTTTACACATTTCAAAATCAGTGGTAAGATTCCAATCACTTTCACTTACATCTCTGACACCATTTTCTCTAACTGGGTTTAAAGAATTAAAAACTTTTTGATTCTCTTTTAAACAAGGCGGACATTCACTTGAAACATCAGCAACTGTTTTAGAATAAGTAAATTCACACTGATTTTCACATTTCGGAACATTTCCGTTTTTCAGCTCAATACAGTTTTCAAAAAATTCAGGGGAATCCAGTTCATATTGACGATTAAAGCAAAGATAGTCATTTAACTCCCATCCAGATTCATTAGATGGTTTTGAATAGAAGAAATCGCTCCATGCATATTTGGGGGAGCCAGGATTATAAAAATATCTATGTGAAAAAGTTGTGTAATGACTTACATATTCTGCCATTTTTACAACATCATAAATTTGATCATATATTTTGTATAAGATATAATTTCTATCATTGCCATTCTTGTCCGTCTTAGTCTTTGATTTGGTAAAATTATTGCTTATACATTCTCTTAAACTTTTACCAGAACATGGTCTATACACTGTTGAATCAAATTCATCGTTTTTATTGTATGGTGCGGCGCAGGTGCTACTATCTCCAACCCTTATACATACTGAGTCTTCTGAACAATCGTCTCTTATAATATCCACCAATTTAATAATGCCACCCTCCTTTTTAACATCGCAGAATCCATCTTTTGGGTTTTCATCCAAACACCAGTACTTTGCAAATTGCCCCGGGTTATATGTTTTGGGGCAGGTATCTATTGCCAAACCGACACCATCGTTTTCAAACAATATCTGTTCATCTTGTTTAGTTTCTTTGCAATTTGTATCACCTTCTCCTATTGCGTGAAAATTATGATCTTCAAATCCACAAAAATCTTTCGGATAAAGATCAACATTTAAGTCGTCAATATATGTTGATTTAATGGTTTTCCAAACATTATGCTGCCATGACCAGTACCATCCCATATTTAATCTGGCTTCCCATTTTGTAATTCCATCTTTTGTATTTTTTTTATACCCGAAACATGTTACAGAATGTCCACTGCCTTCATTAATGCCTAGTGTCACCGGAAGCCCAGCATCAACTTGCTGTTCAACAATATCCATATAGTTAAGTCCAACCTCTTTTTTAAAGCTATCTTGGTAATAAATATATTTGCTCTCTTCAGAAAAACCAAAGTTTTCTACCATAGCATCTCTTGCATTAAATAAATAAGCTCCAGAATCATCACACCCCCAGTCAGTGATAAAACTAACAGAAGCATCATATAAAAGCTTTTGAATTTGTTTTGGAACTGCCGTTCTGAGGGGTTGATGTGGCATATCATCCCAATTATAAGATTGTTCTTCTGACTTATCATACGGAGCTGTATAATGATACCCATTGTAATAAGTCATTTTAAACTGATCACTTCTTATATATTTTTCAGGATATCTCCAAAATCGCATCATTTGAGAATGTGCAAGAGCAACACAGCCAACCACTACTTGCTCCAGAGAAAGTTGATGACATGGAGGAAATAAATTGTTATATCCATGAAATTGGAACCATTTATTGTTTGCTTCAATAAGTACTTTTCTTTTGTCGGTTTCAGTTGAAACGAATTGAGGATTTAATATTTGATATTCAGGGGAGAAGATATTTATATTGCTCCAATCTTTTAAATTTCTTATAATGGGTTTAAGATCTGCCACGTTGCCACCAATAACAAAATCATTAAGCCACTCAATTTCTGATATATCAGAAATATATCCTGCAGAATATTGAAAAAAAAGAAGCTCTTTTTTCTCATATTCAAAATGTTTTCGCATAATTGGGTCACAAAGATTTTCTTCGTCATTTTCGTTTGGGACACAACTTTCTTCGATGGATTCCATCTGGAAATGCCCCTCTTCGGCAAACATCAAAACAGGATATTCTTCTGTAATAGCAGAAAGCATAGCCCAACCTTCAGGCTCAAGGTTAACAATCCAAGCAACAATATATCCATCTTGAACAAGTGGAAAAACATTGTTGGGATCAATGCTTACAGACTGGGTTAATTCGTATTCCTGAATGAGGTAATTGCTTAAAACTTCAGAGTTATCAAGTATATCTTCAAGTTCAACAACTCTGGCTTCAAGAAAAATAAAAGAAAGCAAAACAAACAATACAACCAATACAACCAATCCCTTCTTCATAACACACCTCAACAAATCATTAATAATATTCTAACTCTAAAAGCTTTTACCAATGAATAAAATAAACAGTTTAAATACATATTAAAAAGGATTCCCTCACAGAAAATATATTTTGCATTTCACCAACGTGCAAATGGATATTATCAAAGATTATATCGGTTTTCAAGGATAATTTTTCTTTCATTTTGTATCACTATTGTACCTTGCATTCATCAAATGAAGTGTGAAATTGAAATGGGGAAGTCTCTCAAATTCAGATTATTCTACTTACTAAACCTCTCTTCTCCTTTACCGAACAGGCTATAATGAATATTCAATTCGGACAAAATAGGGTTCCATTAAACATTTAGGGAGAATCCGTCACGGGATTTTCGATATAAGCCAGCGTTTGTTTAATGAAGGTGTTTAGCCTGCCTGCTCTTCTTTTGTTCTTCTGAAGAAGTTTTCAGAAACCGGTAAAGGGTTGCTTTTGAAATGTTCAGTGTTTTCATAATATCAGATATGGGGATTGTTTTGTCTGCATGAAGTCTTTTTGCAGCAGCAATACGAGGATCATTTTGATCAAGTCTTGGTCTTCCTCCTGTTTTTCCTCTTGCTCTTGCCGCTTTCAGTCCGGCATTTGTTCTTTCTATGATAAGATCTCTTTCGAATTGAGCAAGAGATGCAAAAATATTAAATATCAGTTCACCGCTTGCCGTTGTCGTATCAATAGTTCCATCCCGCAGTGATTTAAATTTTATACCACGGTTCTTCAGTTCAGAGACAATTGAAACAAGATCTTTTAGTGACCGTCCCAGTCTGTCAAGTCTCCAAACCACCATAATGTCTCCTTGGGATAGATTACTCAAACAATCTTCAAGTCCGGGTCTTTCTGATTTCACGCCCGATATTTTGTCTTTATAAACTTTGGCACATCCATATTTTTCAAGTTCTGTTACCTGAAGATCTAAATTCTGTTCAAAGGTGCTTACTCTTGCATATCCTACTTTCATGATTTCACCCCTTTTAGCGTTTAAATTTTATAAAACCGCACTAAAGTATCATAAAGTAGCCAAAACATCAAGTTTATAATACTTTGCAGCGTGAGACGGATTTTCGGCACTATTTTCGATATAAATTTGAGAAAACCCGGGCATTCAATTATATGTCTTATAAAACGAGCGTTTTTTGAAACCATACTTTTATTTAACAGGAGGCGGAATCTTGGCAACTTTAATAAAAATACTTTCCAGTCAGAACATCAAATCGTTTGATAATCCCCCCGAGCTTTCAGGAGAGCATAGAAAGCAGATGTTTACAGTTCAGAGCTGGGTAATGGATATCCTTGAAACATTGCCGAATCCTACAAATAAAGTGGGATTTGTCCTGCAGCTCGGATATTTCAGGGCGGTAAACAAGTTTTATACCAGTAAGAAATTCAATCGGCAGGATATTGAATATATCGCAAGGAATCTGGGGATCAGGCTTAATGAAGTAAAAATATCTGATTACAAAGACCGCACATCCTTGCGGCATCAGGAAATCATTCTTGAAGAAACGGGATTCAAGAAATTCACTTCTGATACGGAAGAGCTTTTAATAAAAGAGGCAAGACTTCTGACTTCAAGACAGCAGAAGCCCCGGCTTATCTTCATGTCTCTAGTGGACTTTCTTCAGACAAAAAAGATTCAGGTTCCCTCATACAATATGCTTGCTGAAATTATAACAGATTCTTTGAAGAATTTTGAGACCGATCTTGTCCGTACAATCAACGAATCTCTGACTGAAGAAAACAAAGCGTTAATAGATAATCTGTTTGAAAAAGAAGATTCTGAAACCGAACCGGCACGGTACACGCTGACAACTTTAAAAAGCCACACACATTCGATAAAAGCTGGAAAAATAAGGGAGAACATCGGAGATTATGAATATCTGGAGAATCTTTTTCAAACAATAGTCCCCATTCTGGAAAACATCAGGATCACTCCGAAAGCCATTAAATATTATGCAGAAGTTGTTTTCAGATCTCAGGTATTTCAAATAAACAGACGGGACAGCAACCGGTATCTTTATTTAATCTCATTTATCGTAGACAGTTTTTATGAACTCAATGATATGCTGGTTCTGAAAGTCAACAAAGCTGTACAGCAAAGCAAAAACTCCGGTGAAAAAGAAGAAAAGAACCAGTTGTTTGAAAACAGGATGACGAAATCCGAATTAATTAAAAATGTTGCAAAGGGGCTGACTTATAAAAAGCAATCGCTGGCATCGATAAGGCAGATCATTTACGATGAAAGTTCTTCTCCGGTAGAGAAAATAGAAGCGGCTATCACAATACTGGAGCATGATAATGAAAAGGACCCGGAGATAACGGAATATTTAACCCTTATAAACAATGAGATCTCCAGAGTAACCGATAATGCCGATTATTATGATTCCCTTGAAGCAAAATCGAGAAAGCTTCAAAACAGAATCTCCGCCATAATCAGGCATTTCACTTTCGATCAGACGACTTCAAACCGTGATCTTCTGGAACTGGTCAACCATTTTAAGAATAAGAACGGCAGAATCGATGCAAATGCACCGCTTGATCTGTTTGAAAGCAAGGAGCTGAAAGTCCTTTTTGATACGAATAAAAAGATCAGAGTGTCGCTGTACAAGATTCTTCTGTTTATCAAGGTCTCAAACGGCATTAAGTCAGGAGCTTTAAATCTCATACATTCCTATGATTACAGGGCATTTGAGAATTATCTTATTCCTCCTGATATCTGGAAAGAGAACAGACATGAATATCTTGAACGATCCGGAATTACAGAGTTCGAAAATTGGGAAAACATCGAACAGGGTTTACGGAAATCCCTGAAAATTCAGTATGAGATAACAAATCAGAATATTGAGAGTGAAAAGAACGATTACATCAAAGTTGGCAAAAACGGAAAACTGGTATTTACGCAGTATAAGGCTGAAGCAGTCCCGGAAAACCTTCTTGAACTGTTTCCGAAAAACAAATACATTTCTATTTACGAAATACTTTCAACAATCAATAGAATGACCGGGTTCATAGATTCATTTGAAAATATCAGCAACAAATACGGCAGGGATCTTACGGATCAGAAAGCCATTATTGCCGGAATTATAGGATACGGCTGCAATATCGGAATTAATGAAATAGCCAAACGGTCTAAAGAAATTAATGTAAACAAGCTGAATAACGCTGTCAAAACGAGGTTTATCCTTGATAATATCCAGAATGCAAATAACAAAGTGCTTTCCCTTATGGGTGAATTTGAAATGTCCCGGCTTTTTAAGAAGCAGAAGAACCGGACTCATACGGCAAGTGACGGGCAGAAATTCCTTTCAAGGGTTGATTCTGTCTATGCGAACAAGTCATTTAAATATTTCGGAATGAATGACGGACTTGTAATAAACAGTTTTATTGATGATACCTACCGGCTTTTTTATTCAACTGTAATAAGTCCCGCAGAAAGGGAAGCGGCTTATACCATAGACGGACTTCTTCATAATGAAGTCGTTCAGAGTGATATTCACTCGACTGATACGCATGGCTATAATGAGATCATCTTTGCTGTAACTCATCTTCTGGGCATTTCTTTCGCTCCGAGGATCGCAGATTTCAGGAGTCAGTATCTTTACAGTTTTGACAATGTTGCAAGTGTCAAAAAGCTTGGGTACAAGATCGTTCCAAACAAAAAAATAAATACAAAGCTCATAAACAATAACTGGGACGGAATATTGAGATTGATATCCACTCTCAAGACGAGGGAAGTGACAGCCTCACAGCTTTTCAGGAGGCTCAGCTCATATTCAAGGGAGCACTCTCTTTACAAGGCTCTGAAGGAATTCGGGAAAATAATCAAAACTCTGTTTCTGCTGAAATATATAGATGATGTCGATCTCAGGAAACAGATCCAGAAGATGCTTAATAAAGTTGAAAGCTCAAACAAGCTGGCTGATGCGGTATTTCATGGTAAAGATAAAGAATTCAGGTATGCGGAAAAAGATGAACAGCTTATAGCGGATGCCTGTAAACGGCTGATCGAGAACTCAATCATCTGCTGGAATTATGCGTACCTGACAAAGCTGGTTTCAGAAGCGAAGACCGAAGAACAGAAAGAAATACTTATCCGCACAATCAGAAACAGGTCTGTTCTTGCATGGGAGCACATCAACCTGAGCGGAACATATGACTTTTCAAATGAAGCCCTGAGCGATGAATATAATTTCAAAAAGGAACAGCTTTTAAAAGTAGTGATTTAGCTTTTGATTAAAATTTTAGTAAAAGTTCAGGATATTATCAGGATTGAAAGAAGTTGTTTTTTAATAAAAACTTATCCTAACTCTTTAAAAATAGTGACTTTTATCTATTGACAATTTTTATTAGTATTATAGAATTTGCTGTGTTGTAATTAATATCGCAATATTTAGAGAGGGTTACATGAAGATCAATCTGATCTTGTCCTTTATCTTTTTGTTTATTTTTATTTCCTGCGACAATGGGAAAAAGAGCAAAACGGATGATGCGGCCGATCTCACAGACAAAGACGAAGTTATCAGTGATTCCCTTCCCGGTGATGATGATGTAACTCCTGCAGAAGATTCAGAGAAAAAAGATGATGAAAATGTTGATGAAGTAAATACAGATATTGATGTAATATCTGATGATTACGAAGACTCAGATGAAATTGACGATGATGTTTTTGATCTATGTCCGGATAATCCTGAAAAAACCGAGCCCGGAATATGCGGTTGTGATGTTCTTGACTATGACACAGACGGCGACGGACTCATGGATTGTGTTGACAACTGCCTTGATATAAAAAATGCGGATCAGGCTGATGCTGATAAAGACAAAAGAGGTGATGCCTGTGACAACTGTCCATATCACGCGAACAGAAAACAGACAGATACAGACGGTGACGGTGTCGGAGATGTCTGTGAAAATGATGTGCTTCTTGTAGATACTGATCATGACGGTATCAGGGATGTTGTTGATAACTGTCCTCTTGTTGCAAATAACGATCAGGCTGATGGTGATGGTGATGGTGTCGGCAATGTTTGCGACAACTGCCCTATAGTCCCTAATTTTGATCAGAAAGATTTAGATAGTGACGGTACAGGCGATGCCTGTGTTGATGCTGATAAAGATGATGACGGAATATACAACTGGGATGACAACTGTCCTGATGTGGCAAATCCTTTGCAGGAAGATACCGACAAAGACGGCTGGGGAGACGCTTGTGACAATTGTATTATGATTCCCAATGCCGACCAGAACCCGACAACATGTGCAGCAGCGGATCAGGATGCTGACGGACTTTATGATTGGGAAGATAACTGTCCGGCGGTAAACAATCCCGGTCAGGAAGATGCTGACCTCGATGGTGTCGGTAATGTCTGTGACAACTGCCCTCTGGTTCCGAATGCTGATCAGAATCCAATGACTTGTGCAGATGCAGATACAGATAGTGACGGAATATTTGACTGGGAAGACAACTGTGTGACTATTGCCAACTCAAATCAGGCTGACGGCGATGGTGACGGTGTGGGAAATGTCTGCGACAACTGTCCTACAATAGCAAATGCCGGTCAGGATATTTCGGCATGTTCAGATTCAGACGGGGATGGAGCTTTTGATTCAGTCGATAACTGCCCTTCTGTTTCGAACTCATCGCAGAGCGATCTTGATGGTGACGGAAGAGGCGATGTCTGTGACAACTGTTCTCTTGCCGCAAATTATGATCAGATGGATACCGACAGTGATGGAACTGGTGATGTCTGTGAAACTCCGCCCTACAATAACGATATTGACGGTGACGGAATTCTGAATCCGTATGACAACTGTCCATCAATATCAAATACCAATCAGGCTGATAGTGACGGTGACGGTATAGGAAATGTCTGCGATAACTGCCCAAATATCGCAAATAACAATCAGATTGATAATGACAGTAACGGTATTGGTGATGCCTGTGAAACGATAACACTTCCGCCCACAGATGTCTGTGAAACTGCTGATATAGCGGGAACCAGAATAAAACCGAATGTATATTTTGACCTTGACAATTCCGGATCAATGAGCGGAAGCAGATGGACATCGCTTATGTCTGCAATTAACTCAAAAGCAACTGAAATGTCTACGAACTTCAATGTCGGTGCCGCATATTTTCCCGATGGAGATTCTTCAAATGATGACGAGCCTACGGAATGTATCGATCTTCTTCCTGACAGAGTGCTTGCAAATTTTAATGCCTGCAATATAAGTCCTGGTGGCGGAACGCCGCTTCCTCATTCCTTAAATAACATAAGGCTCAGAAAATCGTATGAATTTACTCCTGATCCACTCAATGCAGAAAGAGGAAAAGCGGTTGTGGTAATTACCGATGCAGATTCCGCAGATTTCAATATGACTGATACTGTCAATGCGGCTACCGCTCTGAAAAATATCGGCGTTAAGGTGTATTTTATGGGGTTTGCAGGTGTTAATGAAAGCAACATGGTGCAGCTCGCAGCGGCAGGTGGAACAACTCCATGGTATAAAGTTACAGATACATCCAGCATTATTACGGCATTGAATGCAATTTCCGCAGCAATGATTCCATGCACAGTTTCAATTCCTCTGAATGGAGGCAATGACGATCCGACAAGAATGCAGATAAGTATAAATAATAACGGAACTTTGATAGGTGTGGCACAGGGCACACCTAATGGCTGGACATATGATACCTCTTCAAAACTGCTTACTCTTAACGGAACATCCTGTACAAATCTTAAAAGTTATGCCGCTGCATCAACCGATCCGTCAAAAGTAGGAGTTGTAGCCAAGGTTGCATGCAAAATAAACTGTAATCCAAGTCCCGAAATCTGCGACTACCTTGATAATAATTGCAATACTCTTGTCGATGATGGAATAACATGCAACTGCGGTTTTGAAGTATGCGGAGACAGTTTAGATAATGACTGCGACGGGCTGATTGATGAAGGATGTCCGTCTTGTATTCCTCATCCTGAAGTTTGCGGAGACGGAGTTGACAATGATTGTGACGGCAACATTGATGAAAACTGTTCAGGCACAGGCTGTGATCCTCATCCTGAAGTTTGCGGTGACGGAATAGATAATGACTGTGATCTTGCTATTGATGAGGGCTGTCCTGTGTGTAACCCTGCTCCAGAAGTTTGTGACGGAATAGATAATGACTGTGATGGTCAGATCGATGAAGGCTGTCCGACAGGTGGTGGATGCACAGTCGAAGTGTGCGGTGATAACAAGGATAATGACTGTGACGGACTTATTGATGAAGGCTGTCCAGACCCGGACAGGTGTATCCCTTCACCAGAGATCTGTGATGAGAAGGACAATAACTGTAACGACCAGATTGATGAAGGCTGTTCCATAGATTCTTAAAGCTGATAACATCAAATTTATTTTTTTATTTGACAGTTTCCTTTGTTACCGTATAAATTAATAAGAGACTCTTCTGCCGGAAGATTTAGATTTGAAAAGTTAGTTTAAAGGAGGATGTTGAATGACCGCTTACTTCAGGGTAGCATTATCCGTCGCGGCGATATTCTCTTTTAGTATTTTGACGGCACAAGTGAAAGTCCAGGTAACCAACGGTTCTATCTCTGAATACAATATGGCAGTTTCATCAATCTCCGCAAGCGAAGACGCAGACATCGGTCTTGCAAAGAACATAACCGAAGCGATAGATATGACACTGGATATTACAGGTTATTTCAAAGTTCTTGATCCGAAATCATTTCTTGAAAAAGCTGACATTCCGGTTTCTGAGATTAATTTCAAGAACTGGATGAATGTAGGTGCCAACGGATTAATAAAAGGAACGATTAAGGGAAAAGACAATGTTGAGCTTGAACTTTTCTTTTTCAGCGTCGCTGACGGGAAACAGCTTCTGACAAAAAAATATAAATCATCTGCCATGACGATAAAAAAAGCGGCATACAGGTTTGTCAATGAAGTGATCCTGCTTTTAACCGGAGAAAATTTCTCGTTCATGTTCAGCAAGATCGCTTTTGTTGAGAAATCAGGTGATGTTTACAGTCTTGTGACAATAGATTTTGATGGATCGGATAGAAAAGTGATTCACTCGGAAAAGAAGATAATTCTGCTTCCTGAGTGGTCTGCTGACGGGGAGAAAATATTTTTTACAAGCTACGAGAATAACAACCCTAATCTTTATTCAATTGATGTGAAGACCAAGAAGAAAAAGCTTGTTTCCAGCCATGAAGGGTTAAATACTTCCGCTTCTGCTCACCCTGACAATAAAACGATAGCTCTCAGGTTATCAAAAGACGGAAATGCTGAAATATATCTTATGAACACAGAAACGAGCGAACTTACCAGAATGACAAAGAACATGGCGATTGATACGGCTCCGAGCATCAGCCCTGACGGAAAAGAAATAGCATTTGTTTCAAACAGATCAGGAAATCCCCAGATTTACAGGTTGTGGATAGACAATCCGAGCAAAGTTGAAAGAATTACCGAACAGGGGAAATACAATCAGGACCCTGATTACAGCCCGAATGGAAAATACATTGCTTTTACCGGAAGAGACGAATTCTTCACTTTTGACATTTTTCTTTTTGATCTTTCTTCAAGAATTATTTCAAGACTTACTCAGAAACAGGGAAAAAATGAATCGCCGTCTTTTTCTCCCGACAGTAAGATGATAGTTTTTTCTTCAGACAGAAATGGCAGAAATACACTTTTTATTTCGAATGTTAAAGGCGATAAACAGGTAATGGTTTATGTGGGGGAAGGGGTGACGGTTTCCCCTTCATGGTCTGCAGAAGTGGTCAAGTAACTTTTTATATGGGGGTGGGAAATGAAAAGAAATCTAGTGCTCATGATCGTTTTCAGTGTTATGTTCGGTGTTTTTGCAGGTTGTGCAAAATCTCCGAAAGCTGAAAGAGAGCTCGCCGAGAAAGCATTTAAAGGTGCTGCTGTCGGAAAAGACTGCGACAAAGAAAATTATCTTGCCGCGGAAGAACTGCTTAACAAAGCAAGAGAAGAAGTGAACAAAAAGAATTATTCCAAAGCAAAAGAACTTTTTGCGGCAGTTAAGACAAAGAGTGATGAAATTGTGAAGTATTATCAGACACATCCTGATGAATGCATTCCAAAAAAGAAAGTAGCCAGGGAAAAGAAAAAAGAAATCGAAGAAATTGAAGATCCTGCAAAAGATCCGAACCTTGAATTTCAGATAGTCCATTTTGATTACAATGAATATGTAGTGAGGGCTGAAGACATCGGCAAGGTTGATCTGGTTGGAAAATGGATGGTGAATTTTCCTGAAAGGGTAATAAGAGTTGAAGGTCATGCGGATGAAAGAGGAAGCATAGACTACAACATGTCTCTCGGGGAAAAAAGAGCAAGTGAAGTAAAAGAAAAACTTATACAGTTAGGAATTGACTCAAAAAGAATAAAGATTGTAAGTTATGGCGAAGAAAAGCCGATGAATCCAGCTTCCAATGAATCAGCATGGTTTGAAAACAGAAGGGCGGAATTCAGGAAAATTAACTGATATGGGATACAAAGTATTGGTAACGCTGGATCTGCCGGGAGCAACAGCGGAACAGCGCAAAGCGTTCTATGAAGTACTGCTGGCGGAAAAATGGGCGAGAGTCCCTAGTTTAACAACGACATGGACAGCCTCTTTTACTGATGATTTAACAAGGGATTCCGCTGCTTCAGTTATGCAGAAAGATTTATTGAAAGCAAAGAATGAAAGTGCTGTTAAAAAAGTTGAATATGCTATGCAGCTGGACAAAGGCGATGTATTTATAGAAAATTTGTGATTCCCGGAAATAATCTCAAACAGACCAATCAATTTATTGAAAAGATACCGTTTTATCTTTCTTTAAAAATGCTTTCAAACAGCAAGCCAATAAAATATGATAAAACCATCATTATGGATAGGAAATATAAAAGAGTGTCGTGATTTTCTAAGCCGGTTCCTTTTGTTGAGCCATTGAATAAAAAAAGAAGCCCCGCCATTAAAATAATTCCGCATACTGATCCTGCAAGAACTTTATCAAACACAAAAAACACAACTCCGATAATTGCTGTTACAAAAAGTGCAATAAAAATAAAAGTATAGGTATCATCAGCAGTTTTTTCTAATGCTATTCCGTTGAACCCGATTAATAATACTACAATAAAAACAATACTGCTGAGAATCCCGATTAATCTTGAAATAAGTATATTCATCTGATCCAACTCGTTTTATTTAAATAAAAATATCAAAAAACACCTGAAAAACTTTAATGGAATCAATCCATTGGGAGCGGTCAATTACAAAAAGAAATCAACAACACCAAGGGAAGACCATAATAACACAGCAAAGAAAGAATTCAAGGTAAAAAATCATTGAAATTATGATAATTCGGGTTGTGAAAGTGATTTTGTCACACCCTTTTTTTGAAAATCCCCCTTTTCTCAAAACAACAGCATCGCTTCCAGAAAAAGAGTAATACAAAATACAGAAATTCTGGAAGGTGTAAAAACGAGTTTCCCTTGCGAGTTCAAATGTTTGCAGATATTCCCGTGACGGATTCTCCCTAAATGTTTAATGGCACCCGACATTGGGCGGTGGAAGCGACTTCGCCGAGCAAGCGAGGATAAAGAAGGCTCTGTAGTGCAAAGTGACTTCCATGTGTCTGAAATAATTGATAGAATTTTATGCTGTTTTTCTGAAATTCAAAGGGTTGGGCGGATAAATGAAATTAATCACTCTTCCGGCCCAATGTCTGCCCGAATTAAATGTAAAGTTCCCGGCAGATAGAATTCTCAACAAGACAGGTAACAGAAAAACCCTCTTTGTCCGAGATCTGAAGAATGTCGAGTTCGGAACAATCTTCAATGAAGAGATCGTGCTGAACATCTTCTTCGTCTCTTGAAATAAGAGTGAAAAAAATTCCGTCACATGTCAAAGATACATTCTTGATCTTTCCAGTAATACACATAATAGCCTCCGCTGAAAAATAATTAAATGATTCAGCAGACACAATACGGGCAAACCTAAGCAGGCAGCCACAATAAAGTGTCTGCCTGCTGTTGAGGTATTTTAATATTTTAAGGAATGAAAATCAACTATGAAATTTCTGGAATGTTGAAAACCGGCTTTATATAGTGCTGACGATGTGTTTTGAATATTTCCGTGACGGATTTGTACCAAATGTTTAATGGCACCCATTATCACATTTGACCACGCAAAACCGGAGGCGGAAGCCGCAGGTCCTGCCCCGGAAAAACCCTGATCTGAAAAAATCCGGCAGGAATACCGGAGCAGGGAATGGAACCTGATGGTTCAATTGTTGAAAGTATTTCCAGAAAAAACAGAATGTCATTTTCTTCTTCTGCCGTTATGTATTTCCGGAGAGGCTCCGGGTATTCATTGCATGATATAAATGCAGCTGGAGCCTCAATAGTTGTTTTAAGGTACATAAAAGAGCACCTTCTCCAGCGTTTTTTAAGGTAAGGAGAGGAATATTTCTTCATTTATAATAATCTTGAAAAACGGGTTTATAATAAATTACTTAAAGAAACTTGTGGGGCGGGCTTATGAGATATTGTATTTTATATTTTGCATGAGGGCGTTATGCTGAGCTGAAAGCGAAGCTGCCCGCAAAATATCCTTTTCTTGTATTCATGGGATCTTTATAAGATTACAGTATTTTGAAATTAACCACAGAATCTGAATGTTTTATAGTTTGCATAAGAGCGTTATCCTGACAGCTTTGCTGGAAGGTGCTCGCAAACTATCCTTTTATAGGGGGGTTCGGGGGGATTTCAATTTGAAATTTTTTTTCGACGCTCCGCGTCTCCCCGCCGCGCATACTGTAGTTGTTGTTGTCTTCTGTTAATACTGTTAATACTGTTATAGGGGCGGAGCCAAAAAAAGGCGTAACCAGCCGTAATCAAGAAGAATACAGGTCAAAAAAGAAAATATTTCTATGATGAAAAGGGATAATACCTATGATGAACGATGATGATTCTATGATGAAAAGGGATATTATTTATGATGAACGATGATGATTCTATGGTGAAAAGGGATGATTTCTATGATGAACGATGATGATTCTATGATGAAAAGGGGTGATTTCTATGATGAACGATGATGATTTTCTGCCATGATTTATGATCGGGTTATGATGAACGATGATAATATCTATGATAAACGATGATAATTTCCTTGACAAAGTCGCCGAGACTTGGTAATTTCAACTGATCTATGATGAACGATGATAATATTGACAGGCGGGAACGATGAAAATCAGCGTTGCGTTTAAAGAAAAATGTCTGGCATTTGACAATTACAGCATGAATAACGATGATGATTCTATGATGAAAGGGGATAATTTAAAGTGATTAATTTCAGATAGTTAGCTTTTGGAGGTTTTAAAATGGGCGGTAAAAATCAGCTTAAAAAACAAAACTCCGGGCAGGAAACCATCGATGTCAAGATGATCGAACTGGAAGAAATTCATTATAACCTTGATTCAGATCCCGAACTGGAAGCAAATTCAGAATTGATAAAATATGAATTTAACATGATCGAGCTTCCCTTCTTCACAAAAGACCGCAATATTGAAGACGGTAAAGCCCGTAAATACATCTTTTCTGAAAAAGACAACAGCTATATGATGGTTTCACCTTCAGGTGCTCCTGGGCTTATTTCGCATAAGATACCACAGGAATTTGATGAAAAGGTTTTTTACGGGATCTTGAAACTTTCGAAAGAGCAGAACAGTAAAGAGGTCATTACTGATTATTTTACACTTGCCAAGGTATCAGATGTTCCATATAACAAACTCGAAAGGATAAAGGACAGCATCGAAAGATTAAGCCGGTGTACTATTGAGCTTCAGAATCTTTTTTACAATGCTGAAATGAAAAGAAAAATTATAGGAAAAGAACCCTTCCCTATTCTTCAACATGCTTTCACCTATTCCTTCGATCAAACCGTGAAACTGCCGGAAGATAAAAAAGAGAAATATCAGAAATATTTCAGGAACAGCAAGATAAACGAAATTCTCATACTGACTTTTTCGGATCATATGTATAAAAATCTGGAACATAAGGGTTTCCTTTATTTCAACCAGAAGGAACTACTGGAAATTGATAATGCAACCGCCAGAAAAATGTTCATGCTTATTAAGAAATGGCATGGCTGGGAAAAGAAGTCCATTATTAAAAGGTCATGCCGGTTCCTTGCTTCAAGGCTTCCGTTATCCTGGGAAAAATCCAACATTCCGGGAACGATAAATGTAATTGAGAATGCCTGTGAAACATTAAAACAGAAAGACCTTATTCTGAATTTTGCACTTATAAGAAACAAACCTCTCGGCAACTCTTATGTTGAATTCCATTTCGGCGATGAAAGCTCTAAACTTATTGACTACAACATGAAAGCCGCCAGTGTTACAACCGGACATGAAGGACTTGTCATCAACTCCGTGGAAGATGAATTCCTTGAGGAAGATAAACAGATGAATATCTTCGAATCACCGGCATTGAAAGAGACAGTCAATTTATTTGAACTGATACCGGAGCAGTCAAGGAATGACAGTAACCGCAAGACCATTGAACAGTATGCGGACAGAGGAGCGGACTTTATAAGATCAAATATTGAATACACAAAAAAGAACTGCAAGGATAACTTTGATGCGTACCTTAAAAAAAGCCTTACTGAAGACTGGGCTAAAAGCGAAAGGGAAAAAGCGGAATATCTGAGAAAACTGGAAATAGAGGCGAAAAGAAAAGAAAAAGAGGAGAAAGACCGGATAAGAAGAGAAGCTGAAGAAAAAAGGAAGAAAGCTGAAGATACTTATAATTCAATGACCCCTCCAGAGCTTGAAACTCTCGAAAAGGCCGCCGAACGGCATCCGATGTATTTATGGTCGATGAAAAGCAGAATTGAAAAAGGCGAGATCACAAAAGAGGAAGCATTGAAGGAAACAGGCATTGTGATACTGATGGGATAGGAAAAGTTGCGAAATGGAAGAAAATATTCTTAAAACAATTGAACAGCATAAGCCGGACTATGAAAGATGGAACAGGGAAACCAAACGGACACTATATTATAATCTTGTGGCTGAAGAAGAAATTCCAAACAAAGAGCTCGTAGATGCTTTCCAAAAGATGCACCTTGTTTTTACCGACCTTTTTCTTATTGCAAAAAGTTATGGGAATTTCAAAGATACTTGGAATTATGAAATGGCTGACATGTTTTCTTTCGGTCAGCTTCTATATGCTGAATCCAAAAAGACCGGGAACACCTTTGAAATAGGGATCGAATATGACTATATATTTTTAAAAATGAATGTTCAATTTGCTGAAAACATAAAACACATGTCTGATGAATTTTGGAAACTAGTTACAAAAACCGGAGAATTGGGCGATCTCGTTTTTAAAGAAGATAATTTTATCGGCAATAAAAACATGAACCGGTTTAAAAACAATAAAAGCATAATATTCAGAATGATCAGAAATTATGTGATTCTTTCCTTAAACGATGAAGGAGATTTGGACAGCCCCGGATATCTTGGATGGCTTGAGATTAAGTGGAAATTTAACGAAAATTGGGAACAAATCTTAATAAACTTATGTCAGGCATTCAAATATTTTTATCAAATGAACTATATGCTTTGGAAAACAAGGGATCTGAAGAGGAAGAGGATATATAAAGAGCGAAAATTATAGTAATCTCAATGAATAGTAAAAAGGAGGGCGACAATGGAAGAAGCTATAAGACTGATGAAAGCGGGTGAATATACACCTGCGATAAACGCATTTAAGAAAATAATTGAGAAAGATTCCTCAAACGGATGGGCTTATAGGTATTGTGCAATGTGTTATATGAAAAATTCTGAAGAAATCATTACATTTATAGTTGGAACAGATCATATGGATTTAATGATGGCAAAAGAAAACATGGAAAAAGCAAATGAGCTGCAACCCAGCACACCCGAAATAATTTCAGACATGGGAGTTATTGAATCCAAAATCGGAAATCAGGAAAAAGCCATTGAACACTTTACTAATTCTTTAAAGATAAATCCTGAAAATCATACAACATTGGCAAACAGAGCATACTGTTTAATAAAAAAGGGACTTTTCAAAGAGTCTCTTGATGATATGGAAAACGCTATAAGATTAAGCTTCGGGGAAGTTCATAAATACAAAGAAGCCGCTGAATGGCTGAAAACACAGATTAATCTTGAAAATCCTGAAAAAGAAAAAATTGCATTTAAAAAAGATAGGGAATACAAATAACTGTCAATTCGACAGATTCTACACCAAACTTATTTGATTTTCACACTACAACAATCCCCGTTTCAGGGGATTTCTTTAGATGAATCCGTTCAAACAGGAATTGAGTGAACTTACCGGTTTAGACAATATCAATATTCCAGATAACCCTTGAAAGTCTGTTCCTGATCCTGACCAGTGTTTCAAAGATGGCTCTTTCATCAGGAAAATCGCCGAACACCAGATTTCTGAAATCCTCTTTATAAACCGGCTTCAATTCTTCCCACACCTTTTCACACTCTGAAAACACAACTGCTCCGGAAGGGTGATTTTTCAGCCAGTTATTGTTATTCTTATAATTTGAAATATCACTGTTAGCCACCTTCAGCAGCATCCTGTCGAAATTCTCTGATTCAAAGAAGTCTTCAATCTCTTTTTTCTTAAGCATCTGATGGAGATCATATGTATGCCGGATCTTTTTCTTCAGATTCTCTACAGGATTCTCAGAATATGAAAAGCGGACAAGGCTCATTATTTTTTCACAAAGAGTTCTTTCGGGCTTCAAAGCAAGGACTTTAAAAGGCTCAAGACCATACTCAGCAGTCATATCCAGCCGATCTGCCCTGAACATCATTTCATAAATGAAAGAACTGCTTTCAACCTCAACATATGGCTCAAAATAGCCGAACCATGTCGCTTCAATCACTATCACATCCCTTACCTGTCCGTATTTTCCCTGAAATTCTTTTTTATATGTATGGACAGTTTTCCGTATCATTCCCTTTTTCTGAGTTAGTCCTTCTATTTCAATCTCCGGAAGAACCGAAGATATCACCTCGCTTATCTTTCTGATCTTTTTTGTCAGGCTGCTTCCTGACTCTGAGTCACCTCTTATAACCACAAGGTCTATATCTTCAGAAAATCTTCCTATCAATCCGAAGCATTTCGACAAGGCTGTTCCGCCTTTAAAGACTGTTTCGCTTCCTATGGGATTGTGAAATAGAGTGTATAGAGCATAAGTAACCCAGTAATCCTTCTCAACATAAATATCCGGAATGCCCATCTGTTGAGCTGTAAATCTAACAGCCTGGCTGAAAAGATCCTTGTTGGTGTGTAGTTTCATTTTATATTCCAGTTCTTCGCAAAAGGCAGTATTCCGCCTGTGCCGGGTATTTTATAACATGTCACCGGATTCAAAGATTTCTTTAATACTTCTGCAATAGAAGCGTACCCTGCTGTTTCAATCATCGATCCCAGCAGTGCTCTCGTGAACGGCGGATATTTCTGTGCCAGTCTCACGATGGTTTTCATCCGGCTTTCGGACAGATCCTTTATAATTGCAAGAAGCCTTCCGCACGAAAACTCAAATGAAGAATCGGGAATTCTCTTAATGAAGCGTATTGAATCAAGGATCTGGAACAGCGGGATGTTCTCTCTGGTGATTATGTTCTTCTGTCTGACGATAAACACCTTATATCTTCCCATCTTAAATGAAGGACGGCTCTCATTCCTGCCGATCTGAATAATATTGCTGATCTGTGTTGTCAGACCGAGACTGTTGTAAATACTGTATCCGGTAAGATAACCGGTGACTTTATTATCTTTTTCAAGAAGATCTTTAACTATCTGAGACTGTTCCGGCTGCAGATTTCCAAACGCCGATGTTTCCGGTTTGTAGAATTTCCCCTTTGAAAGCTTGCTTATTCTTCCTGCGGCGGACATTCTGTTCAATGTTTTTATAACAGCTTCTCTTTTGTTCACATCTGTAACAAAATCAAGATATGTGAAAACATATCCCCCTGGAAGCCTGTTAAGCTTATTCTCTATGTATTCAACTGTTTTCATGACTCTATCCGAAAAACAAATACATTCATTTGTCCAGTAATTTAACTAAAAAACTGGACATTCAAACTACTTGGCAGTGTACTCATACCACTTAAAAAGTCAACACATTACAGGTGCGAGCTTGTATAACTGACAGCATAAAGAAAAAAGGGATAAAAACTTCCATTATCAACCTTGACACCGTTAAAGTTAAAAATAAAATCCCCATGCAAATTGTATTAGTAATCGTATGGAGATTTCACAATGAAAAAAAGCTCGTTTGTTTTTATTGTTTTCTGTTTTATGTTTATCTTTGCCGCACCGAAAGCAGACTGCACTTTAAAAATGCTTGGCACTCCTTCAATCGCAAAAGCTGTTTTTAATCAGAAGAGTTTTGTTTTTATGGGTGCTGATTTCTCAAAAGTCAGACTTATCGGCGATCACGGTCAGGGCTCAGGAACCAATATGCCTATTGATTATATAAGAGACACCTATTTCAATTCATATAACGAAACTATTCTGAATGAAACCAAAAAATTTGATATCGAGGGTGCAACCGGCGGAAGAAAAATAACATATGACTTTAACAGCGTTGTTGAGATCAACAAGACCGCAGACACATCTTCAATGAAAATAATGACAAAAACTGAACCGCTGGACACGGAAGTAATCAGAGGAATGCTGAAAAAATATAAAACTGCTTCAACCGAGCAGATTGGACTTGTAATCATTGCCGACCAGATGAATAAATATGACAAGGAAGCATATTATTATGTCATATTCTTTGATGTTCAATACAGAGAAATCGTTTTCGGCGCTTATGTCAAAGGCTCAGCCGGTGGTTTTGGATATAAAAATTTCTGGGTCAATACAATCTACGAAGTTCTTAAAAGCATGAAAAAGAAAGATTGGGAATACTGGGAACATACAATAAAAGGCTAATGCTCTAAAGGTTCGATACAGTCTTCTTTTTTATTTGTAGTGAAAAAATCCTTTGCATACTTTGTAACCGCCGGTCTTGGACTGTTTTCAGTTATTACAAAATAAATTGATGAAGGATAATATTCAAAATCAGCAAGATACTGACAATTATATTTCAAACACTGCTCGTTGCCGGTCATATTGTTACAATTGCAACTATTGCCATACCACGGGAAAGATCCTGAATCTGACCAGTGATCTGAAACATTGCGGGAAGCAACGCACTCCATACCATCATCAAGAATTTCATCAATACACTTTTCCGTTGTGTATGGCGGGCAGTCATTTTTATCTTCACACGAGCCATCATTTGAATAAGCCCCTTCGATTTTACCTTCTCTAAACCAGTAATATACAGATTTTCCTTTAGTGAAAGCCAGTGTTCCGTATGTTGCGGCGGCATCAATTAAAAGTGTGTGTCCGGGACTCGTCACAACATCCCTTTTCTTGTAGAAGACATTATCATTTATTTTACACATTGTAGAATAATGTGTGTTACCAGCAATCTTGAAACTGCCGGTTGTGAGCTTCTTAGAAATTATTGATTCTTTGAATCGGATCTTTGATGATTCATGCCAGACTGTCATATCTTCAGCATCCTTTGATATAAGCTTTATGGGGGTAATGCTGACAAATCCTGTTTTGGTTGCTCCCCAATTAGGAACAACTTCATATTTAACCTTAGAGTAAATTCCGCCAATTACAGCATACACTCCGCTAAATGAAAGCGAAAATGTTCCGGATGCGGCACTATTCGCATAAACAAGCTTGTTATAGCTTCCGTTAAGACACTGTCCATTAGAATCACAGGTATATCCTGCGGAAGTATATCTGTAATTAATTGTCCTGTCCTGAAGATACAGCTTAACTGATTTAACCCCGCTTGCAATGTTTATAAAATATGAAAGAGAAGGATTCTGTTTAAGATAGAAGTCTTTCCCGTTATTGAGATTTACAGAGATTGAAAAAGGAGTTCTATCAACAACGAACTCAGATGATTTTGTTGTTATGTTTGATCCTGCTGAAAATTTGGAAGTTACCCGTACCTCATAAGTTTCCTCAGAATATGATGCGGTCGAAAGTGATTGAGGTCCTTGTATTGAATCACAGTTCTCAACAAATGTGCCGGATTTATACACCTTGCAGGTTTGAACCACCGCACCCTCAGACTGTATATTTATTACAAGATTGTCTGTGGTTGAAAAATATGTAGTTACTGAAAGTGGCGGATATGCAAGATTAATGCTTTTCTGGATGCAGTAATAATCATCCGTTTTACAATTTGTTATGACACCGGTATTTCCGCAAGAATCAATGAAAACCGCCTTAAAATCAAAAATTGATGGAAATTCAGCAGGATGAAAACATACACGGCAGATATGAAATTTATCATTCTCTCCTCCGCACAGAAAATCAGCACACTCCCCCTCTCCGGCACTGTTAATGTCTTCTACAACGGTAAATGTCTTTGAAAGAATTCCGTCTTTATAAGATTTAAGCGAACTTATATCGGACAGACCGGCTTCAGCAGCTTTCTGATTAATCCATGTGCTGAAATTCTCGCTTGGGATCTCGCTTCCATTTATCATGGGATTGTCGGGATTAATAACTGCAAAGAAATTCTCATTGACCATATAAAATGAATATTTGGGAGGTTCCCTGTCAAAATTCCAGTTCAAACAGTATGGGAAAGATTCATTACCGGCTTCATCAATCATTGAAATAGAAAAAACAACAGGGTTTAAAAGATTGCCATATTTGGCGGTATCACTGTAAAAAGCATCTGCTGAATTTGGAAATAATAATGTTCCCTCACCTGAATCATTTAAGATTACTTCATAAGTTGAAGAAACCGTCAGCCCATTAACAGAATAGCTGTATTTTGCCTTTACCGGTTTACTCAATTCGTCAGTTCCTTTGACAGCGATGTTCTGTGAAAAGGCACATATTGTCGAACCTTCAGCAGGAGAAGTGACAACAGAAACAACAGGCGGGGTATTATCAATAATTAGATTAATAGTTTCTTCAGTTACATTCCCTGCCTTGTCAATACATTTTACCAGAATGGAATTCAAACCTTCAGTCAGGGATTCATTATTAATAAGCGGTGTTGACTGATAAATAATATCAACTGCATCACCGCCATTTATAGAATATGTGTAGGTCAACAAATTGGTTTCTGAACAGGTAGAAATGATTTTAAGATCCGTATCATCTATTCTATACGCTCTACCCTGAAGGGCTGTTTTGTTTGTTGTCAGTACCGGAAAAACGGTATCGACTGAAAAGGATACATTAATGTCAGCTGACTTATTCCCCGCCAGATCCTTTACTCTGTATTTTGTTTCGTAAAGCTGCTGCTGAAGATTCTGCATATTCCACACATTTTTTACCGCTTCGGTGTTTTCAACCCATGAAACACCGTCAAAGAATTCATGGATCAGTTCAGTTTCACCCGTCAGATTGTCAGTTGCAATTATTGTGATAGCAATTGAATTCTGGGCAATAAAGCCGTTTTCGTTTATTTCGGGAATTGTCGTAAAAACTGCCGTCGGGATTATACGGTCGAAACTGAGGGTTTTAGTCTGAACTTTCTCATTCCCTGCTTTGTCAACCGACTTGAAATGAAGTGTATAGGCTCCGTCATCTGTCAGCATATCATCAGTAACGGTGATATCGCCCGTGAGAACTGCCGGATTAAGACTTGTCCACACAGTGGCCGCCTCCCCTGCCGGAGTTACAGCATAAAGTGAATCAAGCGGATTTATTTCTGTGACTGCATAGGAAACAGTCAGCGGAGTTGTAACATTCGCCGGAAGTGTGTTTCCAAGATTCACAATTAATGGCTGTATCGTGTCTTTAATAGCCTGAAGGGTTGCCGTTCCGGTGTTCTCTGCGTTGTCAACGGCTCTGATACCTATTGATTTTTCGCCGTCAGCGACCACCTTGAACTTAATTTCCGCCGTATAATCACCCGCTTCATTGATATCGCTGAGGCTCTGGACTTCAATATCCCCGAACAGTTCCACAAGGTCAATAGTTAAGTCTCCCGAATCGTCCGGGAGTGCTTTGAATTTCAATGAGAATACTGAATCATTGGCATAGATGATATTTTCAACTGAATAATTCTGATATTCCGTCTCAAAGAACCTCTTGAACTGCTTTTCACTTATTACAGGCGGCTGGTCTGTCACTTTCTTCGCCTTTTCAGCTTCCGGGAAAAGTTCTGATTCATCCATTGAAATGTTTGAAATAACCGTCTGAAGATCGGAGAATTTAAGACCTGTAAGGTTTTCCTCGCTTTCAAGGAAAAGTTTTAATGCGATTGCGTACCAGTACCGGAAAAGATATGAATCTACAGGGAATTGATTTATTGATGCTCCGCCGTCAAGAATCGCCTTAGAATCGGCTTCCAGATCGTCCGTGAGAGCTTTAAGCACCTGTTCAATTGTTATCGCTCCCGCCTCAAGTGCGGGGTCGTGTCTTTCTCCCACAAGTACCGCAAGTCTTTCAAGTGCCGCAAGTACGATATAATATTTTGAATTCTCTGTTAGCTGGTTCTTTGATACCGGCTCGATGTAAAGCGGAAAATCGCTGTCAATATGTTCCGAGATCAGAGTTAAGGATTTAACTTCAGCTTCAGCATCACTTTTTTCAGTTAATGCCCTGTAAAGGTATTCCCTGAGAGTTGTCAGCGGTGTTGCAATTATATTTGTTGTTTCTCCCGCCTTAACTTCGCCTCTAGTTTCAAGTGTTCCGTCAAATTCAATGGTGTCATCTGCAAGGAAAACGGGCTTGTAAGCACCGCCCTTAAAAACGAATCTGTAAATTCCGGGAGCGAGAACGGTTTTTGTCTCTTCATCTTCAACAAAAGATACCGTCTGAATTTTTGTTCCTGCCAGGTTATAAACTGTCACGGAATCCCACAGGGTCAATTCGTTGGTGATAAATGCCGTGAGACCGGCTGTATTTGAATTCGAAATTGTAACGCTAATCTCTTTTTCACTGAGATTTGTTCCGTCACTTGCAATACATTTTATTGTGATCTTCCCGTCTGTTATCGATGTAGAATCAAATTCTGCTTTAAATGATGCAGGATCTTCAACACTGTCTGTCAATTCGGGCATATCCTCACCCGTGATCGAACAGTTAAGGCTTGTAATTTCCTTGTTATCTGTCGCCGCCGCTTCAACTCCGACCGTTCCGAACACTGTCGCATTTTCTCCCGCCGGGGAAATTATCTCGATAACCGGTTTTTCACTGTCAGTTCCTGAT
>Ga0209099_1000972_pt1 | contig 31443 bp, 29 predicted proteins | sample AD_JPNHW2_MetaG_FD_184430 | JGI IMG/M metagenome (GOLD analysis project Ga0209099, IMG submission 184430) | Active sludge microbial communities of municipal wastewater-treating anaerobic digesters from Japan - AD_JPNHW2_MetaG (SPAdes) (version 2) | ecosystem: Engineered > Bioreactor > Anaerobic... | reverse complement strand
CCGTTTTTATCTCTATTTGTACCCCCCTTATGCAAACACTCTCTCATTACTGAATTTCATGAATTGAGTGAACAGGTCTGCAAACTGGGGGAACTCAGGAACTGGCAGAGATTTATCAGAATCTACGATATGGGCAATTTCCGGTTCGATCATCTCACAATCAACCGTGTCAAATGCGAGGTTCATTGATCCGGAATGACCTCCGCTGCCTTCGTTCACATGAATTGAGAAATCAATGGGCTCTACTGATCCCGGCATGACCATATCGGGAACAACCACATCCTGTTCCGGTTCATATGTTCGGCTCGCCATGGTATCTCCGAGGCGAATTCCATACCGGATATTCCATACACCATTTTGATTCTTGCCAAAACCCATATCGTTCTGGGCGATTCTGATTCTCGCCGGACAATTTCCTGTATTCCTTACGCTGGGCTTGTCTCCTGTACCGAATATGTCATCTCCCGTTACCCGGTTTTCCTGGCCAATACGGATCTCATCATAATTGACGGTTGTGAAATCAAATTCAATGCAGGCTATCGGCATATACATGAATGAATTCGCCGATGCAGAGGAATCTATGGTATTCCCTGTTTCGGTAACGATAACCGTAAAATAACCTGCCTGCTGGTTGGAAGGAATTGCAGTCTCACCCTCCCAGACGGATACAGTACCTTTCTGAAGTTCTGATATAACTTCATCTACGGATTTTGCCGTAATATACGTAATAAGGCCGGCTCTTGCCGCCTGTTCTGTAGCAGCAATGCCTTCTCTTTGAGTCAGGGAGGACAACTGTACTTGTCTGCTAAATGAATCCTGTGAATTTTTAACAATTGCCGTAACCGATACAGGATCGGTCTCCCCTCGTTTTGGGATAATCGCAAATATTTGAATTTCTTTGTCTGCTCCGGATTTGCAGGGTGGAAGGAACTGGGATCCACTAAGTGTATGTCCAGTGTCCCCGTCTTCAAGTGACGGTGAATTATCCTGTTCCCATATCCCAAGGGTGTGCAATGCAGAGTCTCCCGATCCCCCGGGATTATTTACAGTAACAGTACTGGATGCCATTACAGGACATATACCTGATACTAGAACGATAAGAAAAGCAATCAGGATACAGGGTATCCATGATTTTAATATTCCCGAGTCCATACTGCCACCCTCATCCCCCAAAAAATGGTATTTAGGTTTAGGCCTTTTCGACACCCAGGGTCATGTCACCGGAGTGCGTTCCCAGGCCTTTCAGGACATGGATTGAGAAATCCAGTTCTTCAGTGTGGGACCTGTCGAGGATGTCCGGTAAGGTAACCTGTTCATAAGGCATGTATACAGGTTCTGCACCCGTATTGCCAAGGCGAGCATCGAAGTTAACCATCCAGTTCTTATCAACATCCTGTCCGAATCCCATGTCAGACTGGTTTATCTTGATCTGGATCTTGGTATTGCCGATGTTTCTGACTGTTGGCTTGTCGGCAGTGCCAAAGACTATGTCACCGGCTCTCCAGGTGGTTTTACCGATGCTGACACTTCCATAATTAAAGTCAGTGAAATCAAATTCACCACAGGCAACCGGCACATAGAGGAATGTGTTGGTCAGCGCTGGGGAGTAGTTGTCGTTGGTGTCACCCACCTGAACAATTACGGTATAGTCCCCGTCCATCTGGCAGTAGTCAAGGTTTGCATCGCCTCTCCAGACCGCTACGGTTCCTTTCTGGAGTGCCTCAAGGACGGAATCCGCGGTGTAGCCAGTGTTAAACTTGACAAGACCTGCGGCTACTGCTGCTTTGAACTCAGTAATTCCTACGGACTGGGACTGTTTTATGAAATTGACCTGGTACTTGAAAGTCCCGTCAGGGTGGTAGACATCCGCAAAGGCAAGTTTCACATTTCCGTTGTCCTCTTCATCAGATGCAACAAGGAAATACTCGAGCGGTTTCTTACCATTATATGTACAGGGCGGAAGGAATTGTGCTCCCGAGATTGCATGTGTTGGGTCACCATCTTCCAGTGAAGTAGTGGTGTCCCGTTCCCATTTTGCCGTAACAACAGGGATGCTTCCACCACCCGACTGGATATTCACTCCAGTTCCAACACTCACTGCGCTCGCCGGAATAATAACCATGAGCGCAATTAACAGGATAAATAATCCATACGTGATGTGCTTCATATTCTTTCACCATTCATTTCATTTCGCGCTAGCGCAAGGACTGTTTTTCATCATTCCCACGAAGCAGAACCTGTTGCTGTGCACCAGGCATACCTTGTGAGCATATGATTTCTTTGTCGTCGAGTCAACTTTCCGGGAACCTGCCGGAACTGCACCCTTTCCCGCTAGTTGATTTTTTCAGTTTCTGTCTGTTCCCTTGCTCCATCATAGCCCATCTCTTAATTTCGGACTATTTTGATGGATGAATGGAATAGTTAACCACCGGCGCATTATCATTCTGTCTTAAATATATAATTGCGCTGCACCGGTGCAATGCAATTATACTGTTTTATATATTTGAAAAAACAGGAGTGATCTTAATGTAAGCTCATTCTGGAAAAATTACAATTTGTTTAATATAAAAGCGACCCATAAAATTTTTATATTATTCTTTACCAGTTTTAAAATTCCACGTTTAATATGGTCTCATTTTACCGTTGTGATTGTTAATGAAGGAATTACCGGAAAATTCACTACCGGATACCGGTATGATATAACCTTCGGGGAAATTATTGTAAGGAACGCATCATCATCCCCGCCAAATGTTTTCTGGGGTGCCTGTATAACCGGAAAGTTTTCCGAACCTGCTGTACCAGTAACATAAAGTACGTTCTTACTATCATGCGTGATGGAGTTTCCATGATCAGTCCCTTTTCCACCCATATAGGAAGAAAAGATCAGGTGATTACAATATGGATCGATTCCTGTGACAAAGGCGTTCATTAACCCTGATAGATTTTGTTGCCAGCTATTTTTGACCGGGAAACTTTGAGACCTTGTACCCCCGGTCACAAAAATTGCCCCACCTTCACTAATAGTAATCCCGTATGCCATATCATCAGATTCTCCTCCAAGATATGTCGATGCCACCAGTGACTGCCCATCCGGTGCAAATCCGGTTATGAAAGCGTCCGCAAGCAGGTTGCCGCCATATTTTTTCTGAAACGCACCTGTGGTAACCGGGAAATCATCTGCAAATGTGTAGCCGGTAACAAACAGCTGGTTTTTCTCATTTATTGCAATTGCGGCTATCCGATCACCCAGGGTCCCGCCAAGATACGTGGAATAGATGAGATCGCTTCCGTCATTCTTGAATTTGCTGACAAAGGCATCATAGGTCATGGGATGAGTATTGAAAAGTGCATTTTTTATCGGGAAATCAGATGATTTTGAGGAATACGTGTATCCTCCAATGTAAATGCATCCCTCTTTGTCAAGAGCAATTGCCCGGCCATAGTCGTCCTGTCGTCCCCCGAGAAATGTGGAGGAAATAATACTCTTGGCATTGCCGTCAAGTATTATTAAAAAAATATCATATTGCCCGGATTTTTCCGGCTGGTATGCGTTCACGCTCGGGAAATCCGGAGAGAGCGTCGTCCCGGTAAGGTAAATCCGGTGATCTGTCCTGCCAATTGCCATGCCAAATGCATCATCGATATCAGTGCCGCCAAGATACGTTGAAAAGATTAATCCGGTTCCTTGAGGATTAAGTGCAGCAACAAATGCATCGTACTTTCCCTTGATTGTGGGCTGGTAAGCAGACTTTACGGGAAAGTCTGCGCTCTCCGTACTTCCGGAAATAAAGATAGTGCCATTATCATCAACAATGACAGATCTTGCATAATCGTTCAGGGACCCACCGAGAATCGTAGAGAATAAGACATCACGACCGTCTTTTGAATACGCCGTTATAAAAATGTCATGATAGCCTACTTCACTATAATTAAAATTGAAGGGGTTCTGGGTGATAGGAAAATTCCATGAATGGGTATACCCGACAACATAGATGATCCCGTTTTTATCAAGCGTTACCGCCGTCCCGACATCTTCAACTTCTCCTCCGAGAAATCCGGAGGTAATAATTTCCGGATCAATAATTACCGGATACTGGCAATCATACCTGCCGAGAGTGAAACTGATTTCATTATTCCCGGAAATCCGGAATGCTACCGGAATTTTTATTTTGATGCCGTTAATTTCCTGGTATGCTACAGGCCGTGCTTCGGTTAGTTGTCTGCTGTTTATAGTCTGAATAACAAGTGCCCCGGATTTATCGATCCAAACAGAGCTGCTTCCCTCATAAACATAGGAAATTTTTGTAGGATCTGCCGCAGGAGCAATAACAAATTCACGTTTCAACAGGCCATTTTTGTCCGAATAAACAAGACTTATTCCGGGATAAATATACGGATACACAACTGATCTGTAAAGTGGTACATCAGTCTTCCATTCCGAGGAATTATTGCCGATAAAAAAGTTTACGTCTCCTGAATATTGCACTAATCCCTGCGGGATTATGCGTGGATCGTGGTCTTTAAATTTCAGAAAAATAATGTCATCTTCTGCAACAGAGCCTCCTGTCGAACGTGGCATAATAACAAGATCTCCCCCGGTCAAAAGGAGCATGTCGCTGTTTTTTGAGGAGTAAAAAAACCTGGCTGTATCATCATCGGACTGGACCGGAATATACACGCCCGGTGTCTTTATGTTCGCCTGGGAATCGTACGAAAACATACCCGATTCCGTATCCTTTATCGCAGAAATGTCATCAGTCCCAATAACCGGACCAATACAAAGTATGGTAATCATTGTGAGCAACAGGAAAATCCGGAAGGTTTTCTGACCGTAATTCGTGTCCGCCTGCCGGAGAGTGCATTCAGTAAACGGCATTTTGCATATCCCCATTTTGAACCGGTTTAATTTATCATCGTCATTGACGGTCTTTGTCACAATATTCGACCACAATGTACCGCATAAACCTTCTTTTTCGATGGAATATGCCTTTTAGTCGAACGTGTAATCCTGTTTTTGAAAATTCACCTTTGTTTATTTATTATTTCCGATTTATATCGGAATCATTATCTGATCCTGAAGAAAACGTTGCCGAGGGGGAAATTGCAATCTGTATGGGGATTCATCCCAAATCCCGTTGGATAAAAAAAGATTTCTGAAAGCCCGGATTATGCCGGTGTCTGCAAATGGAATTGCGGCTTTCTGAAAATCAAAAATTATGGCCCTGTTGAAACGGACATGAACCCCTCTGGTTCCTGTGTGAACCGGATTAATTCATGCAGTTTCAACAGAACCAAAATTATCCTCTCTTTTCAAGTATCCCCTTCAAAAACTGGCCGGTATAACTCCCCTTCACCCCGGCCACCCGCTCCGGTGTCCCGATAGCAACGATCTCCCCGCCAGCATCCCCTCCCTCGGGCCCGATATCGATGATATAGTCTGCGGACTTGATCACGTCAAGGTTATGCTCGATGACAACGACGGTGTTCCCCTTCTCCACAAGGTCATCGAGCACCTTGATGAGTTTCTTCGTATCATCGAAATGAAGCCCGGTGGTCGGCTCGTCGAGCAGGTAGAGGGTCCTGCCCGTGGCCCTTTTTGCGAGCTCCCTTGTGAGCTTGATCCGCTGTGCCTCCCCTCCCGAAAGCGTTGTTGCGCTCTGCCCGAGCTTGATGTACCCGAGGCCGACTCTGGAGAGCATATCGAGTTTGGAACGGATGGACGGGTGGTGCTCGAAGAGGGAAAGGGCTTCCTCCACGCTCATCTCAAGGACATCGGCAATCGACTTGTCCTTGTACTTCACTTCAAGCGTCTCGCGGTTGTAGCGCTTGCCCTTGCACTCCTCGCACTCGACATACACGTCGGGCAGGAAGTTCATCTCGATCCGGATCAGGCCGTCACCTTCGCAGGCCTCGCAGCGCCCGCCTTTGAGATTGAACGAGAACCTGCCCGGGCCGTAACCCCGCAGCTTTGCCTCCTTTGTCCCGGCAAAAACGGTCCGGATCTCATCGAAGAGCTTGGTATAGGTCGCCGGGTTGCTCCGTGGCGTCCTCCCTATCGGGGACTGGTCAATGACGATCACCTTGTCGATTGCGGAGTCGAACATGATCTCTTTATGCGCCCCGGCCTTCTCGCGGGAATGGTAGAGACGCTGCATCATGCCCCGGTAGAGCGTGTCATACACGAGCGTGGACTTGCCCGAGCCAGAGACACCTGTTACTACGGTTAAAAGGCCGATGGGGATTTTTACATCGATGTTTTTGAGGTTGTTCTCCTGGCAGCCTTTCACTGTGACAAACTTTTCTGCGGGACGCCTTTTTCCAGGGACCGGGATCGATTTTATGCCAGCAAGGTACTGGCCTGTCAGCGATTTTTTTGTCTTCTCGATGGTTGCCGGGATACCTTCCGCGACAAGCTCGCCGCCATGCATTCCTGCCCCGGGGCCGATGTCAATCACGTGGTCGGCAGAGCGGATCATGTCCTCGTCATGCTCCACGACAAGAACCGTATTCCCGAGATCGCGGAGCATCTGCAGCGTCTCGATGAGCTTCCGGTTGTCGCGCTGGTGGAGCCCGATGGAGGGTTCATCCAGGACATAGAGCACGCCCATCAGGGTCGAACCGATTTGGGTGGCAAGCCGGATCCGCTGCGCTTCCCCTCCCGAGAGCGTTCCCGCGTTCCGGGAGAGCGTGAGGTACCCGAGACCGACCTTTTCAAGAAAAGCCAGCCGGGAATGGATCTCTTTTAAGATCTGCCGGGAGATCCCGCGTTCCTTCTCGGTCAGCTTCAGGCTGTCAAAGAACCGGATGCTCGCGGAAACGGAGAGGTCGGTAACATCGATAATCGATTTTCCATTGATCCGGACTGCAAGAATCTTGTCCTTGAGCCTCTTGCCCTTACAGGCAGGACACTCGAAGACACGCATGTAGTTTTCCAGTTCTCGTTTCCTCCAGTCGGACTTGGTCTGGGCATAGAGCCGGGCGGTCTGCGGGAGGAGCCCTTCCCATTCTCCGTTATGCGACCACTGTGCATCCCCGTTTCTTGTGCTCATTGAGAAATGCATCCTGTCCGAAGAGCCATACATCAGGGCATTGTTCTGCTCCTCGGTAAGGTCCTTTATCGGTGTCAGGACCGAGAACCCGAAATGCTTTGCGACCGTGGCCAGATACTGGCCCCGGAAACCGTCCATCGGGTTCCGGTACGGGGCGACGGCACCGTCCGCGATGCACCGGTTCTTGTCCGGGATAATGAGGTCAGCGTCAAACTCCATTTTCACGCCAAGGCCGTGGCATTCCTCGCAGGCCCCAAACGGGCTGTTGAACGAGAACATTCTCGGCTGGAGTTCTTCAAAAGCAAGACCGCAGACCGGGCAGGCGAGAAGCGAGGAGTAGGTCGATTCCTTCTCCTCGCTGTCAAGAAGGATGACAAGCCCTTCGGACTTCTTTAACGCATTCTCGATTGCCTCAGTGAGCCGCGAGCGGTCGGTGGTCTCCAGCCGGTCGATCACGATCTCGATATCGTGTTTCTTGTACCGGTCGAGCTTGATCTCCTCATCGGTCCTGATGATTTTCTTGTTCACCCGGACCCGGGCGTACCCCTCGGCATTGAGGTCGCGAAGAAGCTGCTGGTAGGTTCCCTTCTTCTGCCGGATGACAGGAGCAAGGATAGTGACCTGACCGGGGTGCTCTGCACCAATCAGGTCGGCGATCCGGTCGGGAGTCTGGGCGGCAATGGGAATATTGTGCTCGGGACAGTAGGGCGTCCCGATCCGGGCAAAGAGAAGGCGATAGTAATCATAGATCTCGGTGATAGTCCCGACGGTCGAACGTGGGTTCTTGGATGTGGTCTTCTGCTCAATGGCTATCGCCGGCGAAAGCCCCTCGATAAGATCAACATCGGGTTTCTGCATCATGCCAAGGAACTGCCGGGCATAGGAGGAGAGTGATTCCATATACCGCCGCTGGCCTTCGGCATAAAGCGTGTCGAAGGCAAGCGTCGATTTGCCGGAACCCGAAACCCCTGTGATTACAACAAGTTTGTCACGCGGGATCTCCACATTGATATTTTTCAGGTTGTGCTGGCGTGCACCTTTGATGATGATGTTTTTCATGGATACGTGCTCAGACTCTTCAGCTCCGGCATATAAAGCGGTTCAGTTCGGGGCATGAAAGTGAAGGAAAAATTTACCGACAAATCCTAAAGAATTCCCCCTCCCGTACACCAAAATTAACATAAATGGTAAGGTTGGTGTACTGGAGGGGGAAACGGGAAGGAGATGCCAAAAATAATTGAGATCCTGAAATCCATGGTGAAATTGGCGCTCTTGAAGCTCGGGCGCGAGAAGAGTGTATCGATTGCCTGGATCGTGTATTGGGAGTGTGTTGCCTCAGGGATCTCCTTTTCATCGCTTCGTACAGCTCGATGATCGCCGTTGGTTTCTGATTATTCTCGATCGCCTGTTCGATGTTCCTCTCATTCGATCTCGGGTTTGAAAACACTGGTTCGGGGATCTCGCTTGCATGGGACTCCCCTGTTCTCGGCGCATTGAGAGCATCGCATATTACCACACTCCATCCTGTTTCCCGGCACCGTAAATTATCATCCCTGCGAACAAGAGGATCACCCGGATGATAATCCAGGAAAAACCGTATTCACCGATAGTTCCGAGAAATATGCCTTTAATCGTGTTACCAATAGCCTAGAGGAGGGCCAGACCTTAAATGATCAGGTATACCAAATAATTCGGATTCGGGTATAGCATTGTCATTCCTTCCTGCATTTGATCTTAAACCTCTTTTTAACTGTCATCAGGACCCCATCTAGGGACGGGTTTGATCTCAGCGGAAAAATTGTATACTCTTCTGAGAATAAAGTGTAACTATGAAATATACGGTGGTGCTCGAACCCCAGGAAGAAGGCGGCTTCACGGTCCAGTGCGTAGAGATTCCCGGCGCTATCAGCCAGGGTGAGACCCGGGAAGAAGCGCTCGCCAATATCAAAGAAGCAATAGAACTTGTTCTCGAAGTCCAGCGGGAAGAACTTCACCGAAAATCCCAGGTACACAACCGCGAGATCTCCAAGGTTGAAGTGGCAGATGTCGCATAAACTCCCGGTTATCTCCGGGGCAGACCTGATCAAATATCTCGCAAAGCAGGGGTTTGAGGTAAAACGGCAGACCTCAAGCCATGTTGTTGTGCAGAAAGAATGGCGTGTCTTCTCCGTTCCTCTTCATCGCGAACTAAAGAAAGGAACGTTGATCGGAATCCTCACGCAGGCAGGGATTGAGGTCGAGGAGTTCAAACGGGAATTCTGGTAAGAGGCCCGTAAACACCCCTTCTTTTCCCCCCTCCCTCCAGCACCCCATCCCCCCTTGACTTTTGCCTCGCAAAAGCGTACATTAGGGTTTTACAGCGCCGCGTAACACGCTCCGTTTGGCCAGAATCGCACGTATGTTGCGTTTCCGGAAAAAGTGCGTAAAACTGCACGGTTTTTGTGCAAAAATGGATCAAAAATCGGGAAACGGGGCCCGATACGGGCCCGGATTTGGCTTTTCGGGATACCTTTTTTTTGGGTGCCAGGTACCCCCTCTTAACTCGATACCCCCACAAAGACGCTCCTGGGGGCTGTCGCCCCCGTCGCTGTGGCGCCCCGGTTGCGATGATGTTATATTACCTGCCTCCCAGGTTTACCCTGTGGATCGTTTTCATAAACAGGTAATACCTCCACTATCGCATACGCCCCCGCCCCCAATTGGGGCAGGGCTGGCGTAAGGGGGGGCAGAATATAGGTTTGGGGATTTTTAGTTGGTGCAAAAAAAAAGAAAATTATTCCCCGTTTGCCGTATTTTCCGACGGTCTCGCAGCTTCCAGGGGAAGCACTTCGCGGGGAATATACGTTCCATCAGCCCGGACTTCGATCACCGAATCGTGCCGGATCAGGAAATATTGCCACTCCCTGGCTGGGGAACGAATCCAGAACTCCCGGGCCGTTACCCGGGTCAGGGCCACGCGGTGGAGGCTCGCGATCTCCCGCTCGTATTTACTCAGGGCCTCAAGAGGATACGTGAACGAGGTCTGAGAACGCTTCACTTTCACGAACACAACCCTGAAATTTTCGATGATAATAAAATCGAATGCCCGGCCGCGCCGGCCGGCAACATTCTCCACGCAGCCGCGCCGGCTGGCGATCTCAACCGCTTCCGTAAGCGCCTTTGTGGGGCGCCTGCCCCGGGTCATCCCCCGCCCCCATGTTCCTGTCGGCCGTCTTCAAGATCGTCAATCCGGCTGCCAAGGTCGTTTACCCGGTAGAAGATCTCCTCGTTCATACGATCCTGCCGCTCCATAAGAGAGCAGACCAGATCGCGGAGCGCAGCCTCGAACTTCACGTACGGGACTTCGGGATTCCTGCCGTAGATGTCACCCAAGGTCTGGCGCCGGACTGCGCTCTTTGGCGCCGGCGGCCGCCCGATGCCCAGCCCCCGGAGGGCAGTGGCCCGTTCAACAGGATGCGGTGCGGATTTTTTGCATAATATCACTGTTTTTCCCGGTACTGTCGGTGATGACGGGCCGGTTCCCACACCACGCCCGTAGGGGCTGGGAGTCTTCACGTCTTTTTCCTGTCCAGAATTTTCACTCATTGTTCATTCTTCCTTTTGTTTTTGCTGTCATCGGGGCCCCTTTGACATCCGGGACATAGGTTGGGGGGAATAATGGGCTTTGATTATGAACCGGTTTTGTGAGAAAACGGCAGTCGTTTCAGGATTTTTATGGCAATCCGGACTACGGCTTCGCATTTTCCCCAGGTACAAAAAATGTACCTTCATAGGTGCTTTCCCGTTTTGTCAATCTGCTTTCCCTCCTCACCACGGTGCCCGGCCTGATCATCCGGGTCGGGAAGTGTTTTCAAACGTCTCCTTGGATTTTTGGGCAGCGTTGACAGATCAGCATAGTATACACAGGGAGATGGGTCTGGCTGAATAAATTCCGGGAGAAGAAAACCGGCGGGAAAAATGAGCTATACGATAATCGGAGCACTATCCGGAAATATCAGCTTACGCAAAAACAGGGTACATTCGTCCCGCGCCCGGTCATGGAACAAGGGAGTAAATATCATCCATTCACATAGGGAATAAGGAGATTTTATCATGCCCGTCGTAATTCTCAAGGTGCGCAAAGGCTGGACAACTGAACAGAAACGCAAAATTGTAAAGGAATTCACGAACACGCTTGTCTCGACCCTTAAGGTCGACCCGGAGGTCGTTACCATCATGATCGATGAGCACAGCCTTGAGGACATCGGACATGGCGGGGTGCTCCGCTGTGACGAACACTAATCTTTTCTTTTTATTTGGATTCCGACAACACAAATCAAAAAATGTCTTCTCATCATCATCAAAATCACAAATTAAAATCCGGTATAATTCATCCGGCTAACAAAGTTTCGCAAAAAGTGAGATATTCTTTAATTTTCAGCGCTTTTTAAACCGCTCATCAAGCGGGATCTCTGCGCTTCTCCCTTTCGTGAGTGTCCTGTCCTCGTCGCGCGAACTCCGGAACCGTTCATCGAGCGGGATACTTGCGCTTCTTCCCGTTGTAAGCGTATGATCCTCATCACGGGAACTCCGGAACCGTTCATCAAGCGGGATCCGGGCGCTCCGGCCAACTGATAACTCTTCCCGGTCATTAGTTGCGCTCTGCCAGCGTTCCTCAAAGGGGACGGCACCGGTCTGGTCACGTACTGCGGACGGCCGCCGGGAAGTATTTACCGGAGCTGAAGCCGCATCCGGAATAAAATCAATATCCCCGTCATCCCGTTCAGCAGTACGGGAAGAGGAGCGACGGCCGGCCGGGTTGCCTGATGCCCTGATACCCCCGGTGTCCCTGCTATCCTCGGAATTGTGCCGTTGCCCGGTATATGCAAACCTGTTCTGCCCGGGTGCCGGAGAAGACACGCCCCGTATCTTTGCCACTTCTTCATCAATGGCTTCGTCAATCTCGCGCTGGCTTTTTTCCGTAAACATCAGGAACTGGAGAAATGCCTCGGGTTCACAGAAGACGGACGCATTTATCCTGTCACACACAAGCTTCCGCTCCACGTCCCCATACCAGCCTCCGGAACGTATGGTAATCGCACCACCGCCGGGCTCAAAGACATAGACCCGCTCGATACCCCCATCGCGCCCGAACGCAGTTTCGGCCACGCCATTGTTTTCAAACGAGAAGGTCTTCCCGACTGCACCATAGTCCCCGCCTTCCCTCATGACAATCTGCCGGCCACCGGCCTCGTACCTGAATGTCCGGGGCGGCTGCCCGAAAGAGAACGTCTCTTCAAGCATTCCAAAATTGTCGAAAACAAACCTCCGGAGAATTTTTCCGGGTTGTGCGGGATCGTTTTCTGTCATCGTATTGGACGAGGGGTCAAACCGGTAAAGCCTGCTGATTCTGTCATGGCTGTCCATCACCCGGACACCGCTTACCCCATAACGGTATACCCTGCTGATAGAATCGCGCTCGCTCCCGGAAAATTCGGTGATGACTGACTCTGTCATTGTCCACCTCACGATCTGCCTGATTTTTTAACGTTATTTTTTTCTGCGTTTAAATTCTTGTTCCCAGTATCGCAACTCTTCGCAGCGCTTTTTTTATTATGCACCTGTTTATGCCGCCTTTTCGCGGGTGTTTGCAGCGTAACCTTCATTCTTTCATGTTGCATACGTATTTGCTACTATGGCAGATGCTATCCCGGGAACTACCCCAATACCAGAACCGGTTCCAACGCCAGCACCAGTGCCGGAACCCATTACCGGGACTGAACAGGTACTCCCGCAGATAAATCATGGCAAGACATTATACCTTGCCCGATGGTCTACCCGGTTCTGGGCATGGCTCATCGATTTCATCATTATAGTTCTGGTTTTGAATATTGTACATGGTATTTTCGAATCTGTCAACCTGGTGATGTACCGTCTCTGGGATTTAGGCCACTGGGGATTTTTTGAAATCGGGATCGAGACTCTCATATTCTTGCTGTACTGGACCGTCTGCGAGAGCTACAAGGGCCAGTCAATAGGAAAAATGGTGATGAACATACGTGTTGTTAACCGCGACGGCTCAAAGATCCACTGGGGAACTGCTGCTGTGGAAAGCATTGGGAAAGCATTTTTGCCGATACTTATTCTTGACTGCCTGATCGGATGGCTTGCGATGCCACGGACAAAGCTCCGGGTCTTTAACCGGATCTCCAATACAATCGTGATAAAGACCGACTACCGTGAGCCGGACGGCTTCCTGTACGTCAGTGACAAGGAATAATTGCGGGACCTTTTAAACGCAGTTTTTTTTAACCTCCATTTCCGGAAAACGGCAGGGAGGTCATTTCAGCTGGTACAGGTTTCTGTAGCCCATCGATCTGCCATCTGTCAGAATCCCCTATGTTACACGGGTAAATTCCTGGAACATTCCCGGTTCGTGAAGTTTATTCGCTCTGCCGTCGTACACAAGCACTATGCCTCTTGTATCGGAGCCGGTCCGGGATATTGAGTCGATGTACCACAAAAAGGACGGACGGGTACTGATCGAAATCAAACTGACATCCATAAACCAGCTCTTCAACTCCTTTGATCCAGCACCGTTTTATGAAAAAGAGATCGATACCCAGGCAGAACATTATATCGTGGATACGGTGAGGGATTTCCCGGCAAAGACAAAATTCAAAATCCACATTTACCTGCCTCCCGCGCTTGTCGAAAGCGATGAGGCAAAAAAAACTATCCCCGCCATCCACAATCATTTCCAGTACAAGATGCTTGTTGCGGACCGGAAATTCCGGTCGAAGTTCCGGTTTGGCCGGGTCAGCCTTGTCATCGGGCTCTCGTTTCTCGCTGTCGCACTCGTATCGCGCCAGTTCGTTGTGACCATGGACAATCATTTCCTCGCCCAGCTCCTGTCCGATTCACTTCTGATTATCGGGTGGGCGGCGATGTGGGAGCCGATCACTGTGCTTCTCTACGAACTCTGGCCGATTATCCGGTCAAAAAAGATATATGAAAAAATCAGTACGATGGAGATCGAGATCCTGCCCCTGCACGGATAACCGGCGGTTGGATCACGGTTTTTACTGTTGTTTGGCCGGTGGCTGGCGACACATGGGCTGGACGTTTGCCCCTTCAAGGTTGCCGCCGGCAAAATCAAATCGCGTCCGGATTGTCGCCGGTAATTCATGCTCGGCAATTTTGAAAAAACCAAACGAACTATAAAATGTGATAAGCGGAAGCGTGGAGTGCATGTAAAGCGTCTCTGCGCCACATGCGTCAACAAGCGCCTTTACTGCATTCCTTGCATACCCCCTGTTCCGGAACTTATCGTCAACAAATACCCCATCGACTTCAAGACCATCCGGGTGCTTCCGGCACCGTGCGACTGCGGCAAGCATCCCCTCAACAAATACGCCAAATATGCGGTCCGTGTTCCGGTCTGCTTTCTGCTGGTGGTATCCCAGCCATACCTTTTCGGCCAGTTCAAATTCATCCACAGAAAGTTCCCGTGACCTGACATCAAGGTGGACCCGGGGATACCTGATAAAGACAGGGCGCCGCACCCGGCCTGCCACTCCGGATACATTCCGGCCGAGCGGTATCGTAGTCGCATAGTCCCGGCTCCCGTAACGGGGTATCAGGACAAGGGATACATCTGCCTTTTCAGCATATGCTGCAATTTCCATTGCCGGATCACCCGTCCGGATTTCAGTACGTATCCTTGCCGGAGGAATGTCCATGGCAGTTTTCAGTTGTTCCAGTTTACGCGCAGCCTGTGATTTTTGCTCTTCTGCGTCTTTTCCTGATGCCGGGCCGGGCAGTACGTGAAGGAGAGTGACCTCCCGGATAAGGGGGAGATCCGACAAAAATGCAAGCACGTCTTCAGTGGGTTTTGAAAAGTCAACCGGGCAGAGGATCTTATAAAAAATATTCGTGCAGTATTTTTCAAGGACTTCATTATCCGGTGCATCTTCACCAAGAAAGTGCAGGACAAGGACATCGGTTGTGCTAGCCTCAAGCACGCCTTTTGAGACGCTGCCGAGCACAAGCGTGCGGAGCAGGCTTTTTCCTCTCGCTGCCGTAACAATCAGTGACGCCCGTTCCCGGTTCGCGGTTTCTGTAATTGCGCGTGCGATATTCCCGTATTCACTCTGGACAACAAGTGATCTTATCGGGATACCCAGCGGGGCAAGGATACGTTCTTTTTCTTCAAGCAGCCTTGCGGGGGAATCAACCGTATTGTTCTTTTCTGTGGGACAGACGTGCAGGAGAATTATCTCTTCCATCCCCGGGATTTCTCCGATACACTCGAGCACCCGGTCAGCATTACGGGAAAAATCAGTTGCTACAAGAACGCGTTTGAACATATCCGCTCCAGATCCTTTTGGCGTGAAAAATTACCTGATTGTATTTCTTTTAGCGAAAAAGTAGCATCTTCCCGTTCATAATCATTGTGGAATAATTATGCTTGGAGCGGCGATCCAGTATCGCCGGCAAATATAAAAGATCAGAACTGGTCGATCTGCGGCATGAATTTTTCATCAATCTGTTTCTGGCATGACTCGCAGAATAATTTCTTTTTCCCGTCCAGCTCATCGAGAGTATCAGGGCAGAACATTATACACTCATGGTTGCGGCAGTGTGCAAGTCCGATGAGATGGCCGACTTCATGCGCCCCCTCTTTTGTAAGCCGGTCAATCAGGTCATCGTCATTTGTGTCCAAGCCGTAATATTCGTTTGACAAACGGGCCGTTGAGATCACGGCAGTTCCTGTGGATTCCCGTGCAAGACCAAAAAGGGCTGAATGGCCGGGGTTAAAGAGGTCCTGGCTAACGACAAGAAGGACCGGATCCGGAATACGGTGCTGGTGTTTATACGCCGTCAGGTGGTCCAGCTGTACCTGTGCGTCGATCTGTTTTCGTGCGTTCACAAACCCCATGATACGCACCGGGTTGTTAACAACATCAGCCGGTAACCCGGTCAGCGCCGAGATCGTCCGCCCGACCGGCAGCTGGAGGCCTTCCGGAGCAAGTTGATCCCAAAAAATATGGAGCCTCATCGCTCATTTCTATTGGATGGATGGGTATAAACATATTGAGCACTGCGTCGGTGAATATATCGCGGCACACTACCGCAACCCCGTCGAGATTGGCATAGGGAAAAACCCCTCTGCCGCGCAATGCATCCATGAAGCGGGAATCCGCGTGCGTGCGACGGATATTCACCCCGTCCAGCTGCCGGACTGGCTGTCATTTACCCGCGACGATATTTTCTCTCCCGACATTTCCAGCTACGAGGGCGCAGATGTCCTGTATGCCGTCCGCCCGGCAGAAGAGATGATCCCCCCCATGATCGCGCTTGCAAAAAAACTCGACTGCGATCTTGTGGTCTACCATCTCGGTTTTGAATCCTACGGGAACGGGGGGAAGATTATCGACTGCGGCGTACCTCTCCACTGCTATTACCGGCGCGGTCAGAACCCGTCAAACAGTGTTGACTGATTGTTGGCCACAGTTTTTTTCTCCGGCGCATCCGGTGGCCGTGCAGCCTCCTGTTTTTCCTGCGGCTTTTCGACCGGTATCTCTGCCGGTTTGGGCTGCGCCTCTGCAACCGTCTCCTTTTCCCCGGTGCCGGTCGGACTTGTTTTTGTCTTTTTTGCTTTTTTCTTTTGTTCCTGTTCCTGTTCCTGCTCTTTTTTTGTTATGGCTTTTACGATCTCCAGTGACCGTGCCCGGTCGTTTAAGAAAAAATTGAGCCCGTCAGCATCCAGCTCCAGTTCGCGGGCAAATGTTTCGGGGTCATGTTCCACAAGGAGGGAAATGGTGCCCAGGTATTTTTCGCGAAGAGTAGTCTGGGGGAGCTGCATAGCAAAAGCAAGACGAGAGAGCACGGAATACCGGATCGCCTTTTGTTTTTTTGCCGTGGACATCTTCTGCCAGCGTTCGGGAGGCAGGATACGTGCGTGGATACCTTTCCCCCCGGCGGCATCGGCAACCCCAAGAAGCATCATTGCCGTGGCATAACGCCAGAGCGTGTGGTACTGGCGCCGGTAGGTATACCCGATATATTCATCGGCACGCGCAAGCGAGCGGTAGGCCTGTTCGATGGCGGCAGGATCCGCAATTAAATGTACGTTCCCCTCAATCCACTGTTCAATATTTTCCGGTGTATCGTCAGCATCCCATGATAATTTTATCAGGTCTTCATCGGAAGTCTTTGAAAATACTGCCGAAACAAGCGAAAAGATCGAGACCCGTTCATCTTTCTGGGAGGTATGCACCTGTTCCTGCGCCAGCGATTCGCGGCCGAGAGCCGAGGCATAGAGCATGTTCACGGCCGCCCGCATGTCCCCGTTTGCACTTTCTGCAATTTCGTGGACTGCCGATTCCGAACAGGCAATCTTTTCGTTTGCGCAGATGAATTTGAGCCGTGGCGCAATCGACCGGGCAGGCAGCGCCCTGAACTGGACCGGCTCGCAACGCAGGCGGAGCTCCGGGGCAAGCCCGTAGAGATCGTTTGCAATGAGGAGCATGGGCTGGCGGGCATTTTTAATGCATTCGATAATTGCTTTTGCACCGCCACGATCAGCCGTTCCGTGCAGGTTGTCGGCCTCGTCCATGACAATAAGCTTCCGTGACGACCCGGTCAGGCTTGCAGTGACGCTGCCGGCACCGGCAATCCTCTCGATCACGGCGGCAGTTCTCTGGTCGCTCGCGTTGAGCTCGATCACGTCCCAGTTCATGTCACGGGCAAGCGCATAGGCAGCAGAAGTCTTCCCTATCCCCGGCTTGCCGTACAGCAGGAGCGGTTTTGATTTGGAAGTCCAGGTCCGGGCCCAGTCCGCCATCTGGCGGACTGCGGTTGAATTGCCGACGATATCCGCAAGGTGTTCCGGACGGTACTTCTCTGCCCATTCCATACTACAGGAGTCGACCCCGTATCAAATAAATTATCTCTGATGAGGCCACAATAGCGTACAGCAAATTATCTTTTGCTGCATATTTCAGGTGACATCGTGGTTACTACTGACTGTTCCACTTCAAAGATCGCGCACGTGGTCAGGGAGTATGAAGGAGTTAAACGAAAACATGCCATCGGCGAGATGGTAAAATCCCTGAGGATCGAAGCCCCCCATGTTGTTGCCTCGTTTGGCGAGGATGCAGCAGTTATTGAGCATAACGGTGAAGCGCTGCTCCTCGCGGCCGATGGCATCTGGAGCAGGCTCATGGAAGCCGATCCGTACTGGGCCGGTTATTGTTCAGTCCTTGTCAATATCCACGATATTGCCGCGATGGGCGGAAAACCGATTGCGATGGTGGATGTTTTTTCAATGCCCAAAAACACCCGCACCCACGAGCTGGTAGTCAAAGGGATGCACGACGCATCTGCCCAGTTCGGTGTGCCGATTGTCGGCGGGCACCTTCATCCCGATGCGCCCTACAGCGTTATCGATGTCTCGATTCTCGGTGCCGCCCGGCTCGATTCAATCATCTATTCCAACACGGCAAAGGCCGGGGACTGTATTATCGCAGCAATCGATCTTACCGGACGTGTCCATCCCTCATGTGCGCTTAACTGGGACTCGGTAACCATGAAATCCGCAGAACAGGTGCGTGCCCAGATTGCGCTTCTGGAAGAGATCGGGCGGGACCACCTTGTTACCGCCGGAAAAGATATCAGCAACCCCGGCCTTATCGGGACAATCGGCATGCTTCTTGAAGTGAGCGGCAAAGGTGCAGAACTTGATCTCGGCCTTGTGCCAAAACCGGATCTTGCGGCAAACAACATGACTTTTGAGCAGTGGGTAAAAATGTATCCCGGCATGGGTTTTGTCCTGACCGCAAAGGATGTCCATGCGGATGAGATTATCCGGCGTTTTGCTGCCGTGGGAATGACCGCCCGGGTTATCGGTGCCGTTGATAACACCCGCCGGCTCAGGGTCCGGTATGACGGGAACGAGTCCGAAGTCTTTGATTTCATCGCAAACGGGATTACCTGTCTTCCCCCGGATGAGGCGCCATGCCGGCAGCAGTAAAAAAAATCGGAATTGGCATTGGTGAGGATGCAGAAAAGGTCATTGAAAGTGCCTGCCGGGTAAATGTCCCGTGCGATATTATCTGTTACACAAAGCCCGGCACCGTAAAAAGACCTTCCGGCAATCCAAAGGTACGGCTGGCAGAATCAGACTCTCCGGAGTCAGCGCTTGTTTTGGATCTTATGTCCGGAGCAATCGATGCTGCTGTCCGGGGTTCACTTCCTGCAAATGCGACGCTCCAGGCGCTCAAAAACGCTGCGGGAGTTGACCATCTTGAAAGGATAGCGCTCCTGGAGACTGCAAACGGGAAGAAATTTTTGTTTGCTCCTGTTGGTATCGATGAAGGCTGGACGGTTGCGGATAAACTTGAACTGATCCGCAAAGGGCGGAATGTTGCCGCCCGGTTCGGGCTTCCGGAAAAAACAGGTGTCCTTTCCGGTGGCCGGTTCGGGGATATCGGCCGGCATGCGATTGTTGATCGGAGCATTGCAGATGCCGAACTTGTCGCAAAGCTTGGAAATGCGGTACATTTTGAGATCCTGATTGAGGACGCGATTGAATCCTGCGGCATGATTATTGCGCCGGATGGGATATCCGGCAACCTTGTCTTCCGGACGCTGGCATTTCTCGGTGCCGGGCATGGACATGGGGCACTTGTAGTAAATCTCAACAGAATTTTCGTAGATACCTCGCGCGCCTCACCGGATTACACGAATGCGCTAATGCTCGCAGCATCATTGCTGGAATAAATTTTAATCGCATAACGCGGTCTGTTTTTGAAAACAGAGCATTTAATGGTTATAAAAAATATTCTGCGAAATTACGTGGCGCGTTTTGCCTGTACTGTTCTTCCTGCTGTCCAATATCGTTTTAGTAAGCAATATGGGGGATTTTTCCCAAAAGTATTTATATATACCAAGAGACTTTCTTTTTGAGGTAAGAAAAATGGCAGATTTACCAATCGCCGCAGTCGTACGGATTGCAAAGAAGAACGGAGCCGAAAGAGTAGGAAGCGATGCAGCTGAGGCACTTGTTGTGAAGGCTGAGAAGTACATCGCCCAGCTCACAAAGGAAGCAAACAAGCTTGCTGAGCACGCCGGAAGAAAGACCATCAAGAAAGAAGACGTTGATCTCGCGTCTAAGTCCAACTAATCAACTCTTTTTTCTTCTGCACCACTGGAAGGTGTTTGTGCCAGGTTATCTTTAACAGGATATTTTTAAAATTATTAAAATCAGACACATATTCCGTATCTGACTGGTTGGGCGATATTTCCCGGAGGAATAATACATGACAGGTTATTCATTCAGCAGACTTTTGCCGGAAGACGAAACGGAAGTAATCGATATTTTCAACTACTATATCGCGAACAGTTTTGCAGCATTCCCGTCACAGACCGTACCGTATGAATTTTTCAACCTGTTTCTTGCAGCATGTAAAGATTACCCGTCGGTTGTCGCAAAAGAGCAGGATGGGAAAATTGCCGGTTTTGGGTTGTTGCGTTTCCATAACATGATGCCGGCGTTTTCACGCACGGCCGAGGTCTCATATTTTGTCCGGCCGGGCTGTACCGGGAAAGGGCTTGGCACCCAAATGTTGAAACAGCTTGAAAAGGAGGGGAAATCCCAGGAAATTTCAGTAATCCTCGCATGTATCTCTTCTTTAAACGAAGGGAGCATCCGGTTCCACGAAAAGAACGGCTTTGTGCACTGCGGGCAGTTCAAAAATGTTGCTGTGAAAAACGGTGTCGTGTTCGATACGGTGTGGATGCAGAAGTTTATATGAAAACCGTCTCTGTAACAATTTAGTGACGCCTTCCACAGTTCCAGCCGCTCAAAAATACATGAGTGGGGGGGTGACCCCCACCCCCCCCTCAACATTTTTTCAAGGAGGGGGTCACCCCCTGAGCCGGGCAGACAGGGGCCCTACCCCCACCCCCAGTGTTGGCAAAAGAGGGGGGTATCCCCCCAAGAGGGATATCGTAAATGTGACCTGACAATGATAACAGGAATATATTTTTTTAAATTTCCCGCCCGCTTACAAACGACCGGCTGCCGTCTTCTTTGTGCCCATGCTCGTCTATCAGGCGTTTGAGCTCATCGTACACTTTTGCCTTGTCCTTTGCACCGGTAAAGAGGATCCGGGTGCCATCTGTGTCATCCTTGAGATACGCCGCATCATCGTAGACAATCAGCATGATCTCGTTGTCCGGCCCGAAACTGTGCTCTTCGTAATCCCCTTTCATATACCGTTCGCGCTGCTCCTTTGTCGGCGCGGAATACTTACTGTCATACCGGAAAATTCCCATTAATGATCACCCGTTTTGTTGTATAACAAAAATGCGGGAGGAGTTTCTCCTCTGTCATTCTGCCCGAAGGTTGTACTGGATCAGAATGTCCCTTTTGTGCTTGGGACGCCTTTTGATTTTGCGTTCTTTTCCATAGCTTTTCCCAGTGCAATGCCAAAGGCCTTGAATGCCGCTTCGCACTGGTGGTGATCGTTTTTACCGGAGAACGTGATGTGAGCGGTTATCCCTGCGTGCATGCAGAGCGAATAGAAGAAGTGCTCGAAGAGATCCGAGGGGATGTTACCCAGTGTCTTGTTGCCGAAAGTGCCCTTGTAGACCAGGTACCCGCGTCCCCCGCAGTCAAGTGCCACCTGCGCAAGGGATTCGTCCATGGGAATGATCGCGTGCGCAAACCTGCTGATGCCCTTCCCATCGCCGATTGACTTTTTTACCGCTTCACCAATAACAATCCCGACATCCTCGATAGTGTGGTGGCAGTCGACACCGAGATCGCCCGTGGCTTTGCAGGTGAGATCGAACCCCCCGTGCTTTGCAAAACCGGTAAGCATGTGGTCGAAGAACGGGATTCCGGTCTCAACTGATACCTTCCCGGTGCCGTCAAAATTGAGGGTGAGTGTAATCGTTGTCTCTTTTGTCTCTCGTGAAACTGAAACTTTTCTCATCGAGATTCCTCTAGTGCCTCTGAAAGGTTAATCTTTCCGCTATAGAGTGCCGAACCGAGCACCGCACCGTATGCCCCGGCTTTACGCAGTGCGGCGACATCAGCCCGGCCGGATACGCCACCGGCAACAACGACCGGGATACTTATACTGCCGATCAGGCGCTCCACCGGGCCGGCAGCAATACCCTTCTGAAGCCCTTCGACATCGACATTTGTATAAAGTAAATATCCTGCCCCGAGCTGTTCAAAGGTCTTTGCCCACCCGATATAATCTCCGGCAGTCTCCTGCCAGCCGTGGATAGCAACCTCGCCACCCCGGGCATCGACACCGGCCATCACCCGTTCGCTGCCGTATTCCTGCGCGAGGGTGCGGATGCTTTCCGGTTTCTTGATCGCAAGCGTGGAAAGAATGATCCGGCTGACCCCGGTTTCGAGCCAGCGGCCTCCGTCCTCAACAGAACGGATACCTCCGCCAAGTTCGATTTCCACACCGGTATCTTTCACGAGCGCCCGGATCAGGTCAGCGTTTTTTGCCGATTCCCCGAATGCACCGTCAAGGTTCACGACATGCAGGGCATCGGCACCGGCATCGAGCCACCGGCGGGCACAGGAAAGCGGATCGCCATACGCGGTTGCACTCTCGCGTTTGCCCTGCACGAGCTGGACACATCTGCCCCCGAGAATGTCAACGGCCGGAAAAATTCTCATGATATATCAGCGGATCATCCGCTCGATTGACATGACAAGGATGTCCCGTGCGCCGGCCCGTTTTAAGGCATTGATAAGCGCGTAGACCCGTTCCTCGTTTACGACAGCGTGGACTGCAACCATGTCTTCTGTTGATGCAACGTCCATAACCGTTGGTCCGGAAAGGCCGGGCAGTACGCCTTTCACTTTTTCAAGCGACGCCCGTTTTACGTTCATCATCAGGTAGCACTGCCCCTTTGCCCGTATAACACTTTCAAGTGCAAGGTGGATCTCGTCAATCTTTTCCCGCTTTGCCTCAAGTGACTCATGGTTTGCGATCAAATGAGTTGATGTTGTCAGCACGTCGTCGAGAACCCGGAGCCGGTTGGTTTTTAAGGTATTTCCGGAACTCGAAAGGTCGACAATTGCATCAGCGATCCCGAGGTGTGGCGTCGCTTCGCAGGCTCCGCCGACAAGGACAATCGTGACCGGTACATGCCGTTTTGCAAAATACTGCTTTGTGATTGTGGGAAACTCAGTCGCAATCTTTGCTCCTTTAAGATCGTGGACTGAAGAGATCTTCGCCTCGTCACGAACCGCAAGCACGAGTTTGGCTTTCCCGATCTGGAGGTCAAGGAGTTCCTCGACATCGGACCCGCGTTCAACGACCATGTCATGGCCGGTGATGCCAAGATCCGCTGCACCGGTTGCAACATATTCCGGAATATCGATTGGCCGGGCAAAGAGAACTTCAACATGGGGGTCAAGAGTGCGGGCAATGAGCCGGCGCTCGGCAACGTCCGATAAGTGAAGCCCGCTTTTTTCCATCAGGTCCATGATCGGCGCAGCAATTCTCCCCTTGTTGGGGATGGCGAGCCGGATCATGCCGGAAAAAGAGGGTATTTTGCCCGTTTCCGGGACGGTTGACTTTTTATCGCTTGTCTTCTTTTTAGAAGGTCTTGAGTTCGCCACGGATTACCTTCTCTGTGATGCTGGTTACGTTTGCAAGATTCTCATCGACAATTGCGTTGATCTCGCTGTTGATGTCTTTTAACGCGTAGCCTTTCTTTGGCAGTACCTGGACGCTTGCCACAAGCGGGAGATCGATTGGTTTTCCAATCTGGGAGAGCAGGCGGACGTACATTTCTTCAATGCCGTCAACCTTTTTGACAGACTCCTGTGCGATCTGGGTCGAGAGGAGGTTGTAGATCTTGCCGATATGGTTGATGGGGTTCTTGCCGCTTGTTGCTTCCATGCTCATCGGGCGGTTAGGGGTGATAAGCCCGTTGCACCGGTTGCCACGGCCGACAGATCCGTCGTCGCCCATTTCAGCCGAAGTCCCGGTAACTGTTAAAAACACGCTCTCTTTCTTGATATCATCGGCAGTGTTGACGTTAACGACAACCTTGCGCTTTGTTGACTTCCGTGCGACCTTGCCTATCTCTTCTGTCAAGAGGGTCATGTAGTCCTGGTATTCTTTTATGTCCGCACAATACTTGTCCACAATGGCGCATGCGACGGTGAGCGTGATCGTGTTGCCGTCCCGCAGGCCCATGATCTTGATATCCTGTCCGATGGCGGGATATTTCTTGCGGAGTTTTGTGTCGATATAATTCGATGAGTTTCTGATGATATTTTCGACATCGGAGAATGGTGCATGCCCGACACCAAATGAGGTATCGTTCGAGCGCGGGACTTTGCCCTGCCGGGGCTTGAAGACATCCCGCAGATCAGTCGAACCGGTCCCCAGCCGGCTGTCAATCATGACATCCCGGTTAAGGTTAAGTTCGGGCAGGATTTTGTGAAGGTACTCGTGGGCAGCCTCTACCGCGACGGTATCTGTAGGAACCGTGATACCGTTGAACTGTTTTGTCGCACGGCCGTCAATGAGTACGTATATCGGCCGGATCATCCTTCCGCCGCCGAATTTCGGGGCCGATTCTCCGGCAACAACCTCGCCCTGGTCGGTGTTGTGGTGTAAGACAACGCCAAATTCATCAAGGTATACCTTACAGAGTGCCCGTGATATTGACTCTGCAATTCCATCTGCAATGCTGTCGGGATGGCCGAGGCATTTGCGCTCAACAAGTTCAATCCGCTGTTTTTCAAGGGGAATCTGATTTAACGCTTCAATCTGAATATTTCGCTTCATTAAAATTTCCTCGGTTACTCCGTGATCTTACTAATAAAAGAGACTGGCATTCATATAACGATTTCTTATCAGGTAATACAGGAATCTACGGTTTTATTCTTCCGGATCATAAAAATCAAAAAAATTGTAAGAAAATAAAAAATAAAAAAATAGGCTTGCCATCACCGGCGCAGGAATTTTTGCAGGATGGTCATATCACTGCCTTTTGGCGCCTTTTTGACCGGAGGTTTCTTAGGCGGCAGGTGCTCTTCTGCCTCATCCTCATCACGGACTTCTTCAATTCTTGGGACTTTGTGCAGGTGCGGCTGCGTGTTTGTTGCAGCTGTCGATGGCGGGACCGGACGGGGAATGGTCTTTGACAGGCGCGCTCCCGGATCAGTCTTGGCACGACCAAGCCGTGTGCCGCAGCCCGGGCAGAAGTTTGCCTCTCCCGGAAGTCTCTTTCCGCAGTTGTGGCAGAACTGCGGATTATCGACAGGTTCTTCCGGTACTGCTTTTTTGGCGACGGCCGGTACCGGCTCCGGGGCAATTTCCCGTACGGGTTCATGTTCCGGAACAGGGCGGCGTATGGGTTCTGCGGTAATACTTCTGACCGGACGGACTCCTACCTGCCGGACCGGCTGGACCGGGTTTTTCATCGCGGTCCGCATCGCTGCGTGGACCTCCGGTTTCCTGACGATCTGCGATTCAGTCTTCACCGGTGCGGGTGTTTCCCGGGTTATCGGGATCCTGCGGGTTGGTGGATGCGGCTCCTCAACAACAGCCCGGACCTGCACCCTCCTCTGGGGTGGCTGGATTTCCGGTTCTGGTTCGGGTACCGGTTCGGGCTCAGGCTCTGCTTCACGGACGATGGGTGTCAGCCGTTTAACCGGAGGCTGGCGTTCGAGTTCTTTTAGCGGTTTTCTTGTCGGGCGCAGTTCTTCGTGCCGGACCGGCTGCTGCCGTACCGGCCGGGCCGGAACTTCCTCTTCCGGTTCTTCAACCGGTTCCTCTTCAGGAGTGGGCTCCGGCTCTTTTTGTGGTGGTGCAGCACGGCGGGGTTTCTTTGCTTCCGGTTCTTCGTGGAGCAGCGCAATCCAGTCTTCGCTCTCGCCGGTACGGTCTGTGCCGTTCTGGGCAAAGACCAGTTTCATGGTCTTGACCTCGTCATCAACGGATTTTACGGCAAGAACGAGCACCGGATCGGAATTTTCAGAAGATTCAAGTGAACTGTCAGTAATTGTATCGCGCGGGATATCCTTTGCCGTTACCTTGAGTTTCTTTTCCTGTGTATCGATTAAAAAAATGCGTTTGTTTGTCAGGTATGCATGGAAAAAAAACTTTTTTACCGAGACATTGAGGGAACCGATCAGCACCTGTTCGCCTGGCTGGAGAATTGCAGAAAGCCCGCCTTCTTCCTCTTCACCCTCTTCGCCTTCCGGTGTTTCGGTCGGGGGGGCAGCTGCCGCCATTTTCTGTGCCGGTCGGGGCGGAGTGTTCCGCTGCGATGCCCGTGCGCTTCTGCTATCCCCGGATTGTACCGGCTGCTGAGGTATTTCTCCCCCACAGTACCCGCAGACCTCAACATTATCCCGGATATTCATCCCGCAATGCGGACATTTTTTCATTCAATGTCTCCTCTGTCCCCTAACCGGAGTAGATAATTATTATGTTTGCATATGATATGAAAAATTCTCTGATCAGTACTCTTTTTTTTCAGGCCTGTGACTATGCAGAAAGATCTTTAAAGTAGCATCCGCGCAGGTCAGAGACCACGTCGTCAATCATTTTATCATCAGATAATTCATGGAGCCAGAAGACCGGCGTGTTACGGAATGCACCGGAAATACAGTTAATCCGGCATGCCATTTCATCGCCGTCAATGTAGCATTGATCGGCTGAAATATTTCCAAACGTGTGGTTGATGAGATCATCATACGATGAATGGCAGGCGGCAATATGGCAGAGTTTTCCCTGGACATACACAAGAAGCACTCCTTTTTTCTTTGCCAGTGTTTCATCCTGCATTTCAAATGAACAAAAATCCTCATCGCCATACTTGTTCAGGAGCTGACGGTAAATGGTGGTATTTTTCTGCCGGAGTTCTTCAGTTACCGGGCCGAGCCGCAACGGGAGATACCGCAGGCATTCTTTTGTAAAAAGTGGTTTTATGTCACTAAATGCCGGTGCTTCCAGGACCTCCTGCACGATGCGTTGTGACTGGGTGAAGAGATCGTGTTTGACGCCGCGTAAATAACGGAGGCTGACTGGCTTGAAATAGAACGTTTTTGCTGCTCCGGAAACAGTCAGGCTGCCGTCTCTTATTGTCGAAAATGTAACCGGGATCCCCTCAACCTGCCGGGCCGGTTTTGCCGGCCGTGGAGCCACTACCGGTTGTTGAGCTGGTATTACGATTTTTTTCTGGGCTACGCGGTATCCGGAAGTGCTGATGCGGGATGTTTTCCGCACCGGTTTTTCGTCATGCACCAGTGCCGCCCATTCATCCGGTTTTTTACATGAATTGAGGTACTGCCGCCAGCGCGGATCGGAAATTTTTGCGATTGAGACCAGCCTGAACCGGTCTTTTTCAGGGACAAACTTTGCACCACAGTGTGAGCAGTCAAGGAAGTAATCTGTCGGGGGAATGCCGAACAGTCGTTTGCCGGTAACCTGGCTGAGGATACCGGTCCGGCAAATCGGGCACTTTGCAAGCCATGCATCAGTTTCGCTACCGGTAAAACCTGCGGTGTCGCATGGCGGGACATCTCCGGATGCAATATGCCAGGTCCATGGAGAGAGCAGCCGGATTCCCTTTGCCTGTACGTGTGTTGCCGTATCTACTGTTTCGGCAGGTTCGGCAAGCCCGGCGTCAATCAGGACATCCGCGATGACTGATGCAGGGGTATTCTGGTCTCCACCGATTCGCTCACTAAGGCAATCAGCAAGCCCCGGTAAAAGACCGTCTTTCTGTGAAACGGGCCGAAAAGGAAGTGTCCGTTTTGTTTCGGAATTCAGGCATTCAAGGGTCACAGCGATAAGATCTTCAGTAACTTCGATACCGTTTGTTGTAAAAGGCAGTCGCCCGATGCGGCGGTTGATGGTTTCACAGGCAAGCGCTTTGATATTTTTTGGAATAGGCAGGTATTGTTGGGCGGCCATTTGTCATCTCGTTGCCTCTATGTATAGGAGTGGCAGGTGGATAAACACTTGCAGGCAGGCATTATACCGGCAGGTTTACGGTATTTTTTTGTGGTATTATGGGTTCAATGAACCCTGCTATTTTGATGAAAACCTCCTTTGCATTTTACCTGTCAGGCCCTCGAATGTTTTTTTTGTGAAGCTCTCCGGATTTTTTTTCCTGCCGCATATGGCCTGTCGGAATTTATGGCAGGTTCCTGCGCACCAGTTCTTTTGTTTGTTCTTTTATCCCCTCCCGAGTCCTGATATCCCGGACCGCATCTGCGCGGTCGACCAGGATCTGCCCGGCTGGTTTGATGCCGAGATTTTCAAGAAATGCGGAAATGACCCGCGTGACGCAGGTAAAATTGTCCATGCCCCTGCGCCCGGCAACCGAGACAACGATTCCTTTCTGTCCCGTTCTTCCCCCGGCAAGCATGCGCTCCGCATGGTATGCCTGGCTCCGGTCGATAAGTAACTTAAGCCCGCCCGGGACGGTGTTTGTGTAGACCGGGGAACAGACAAAGAGCAACGATGCGCCGCGTATTGCATCGATAATATCCGTCATGTCATCGTCAAATACGCAGGTGCCGGTGTTGTAACACTGGTAGCAGCCGATACAGCAATGGATGTCAAGGTCATGTGGATAAATCACCCGGGCAGTTTTACCGGCAGAATGCGCCGCTTCCGTGGCCCATGATGCAAGGATGCCACAGTTCCCATCCGGCCGGGGGCTTCCCTGGATGATGACGAGATCCGTTGCCGGTTTTTCCTTTTGTATCCTGACCGGTAAATGATGGTTTATGAGAAATTCGTCCGGAGTGGTATTGATTTCGCGTTCCCATTCGTCTGCTTTTTTTTGTGCAACGGTTTCTGCCGCAAGGGGTACAAGCGGTGAATATTCGTATGTGTTGGTCCGGAACACGTCAAGAGTCTGGTTTCCGAAGGTTACGGTGAGTACAAATCTTTCCATTCCGGGATAAAGCGCGGAGAAATCCTCACGGTAAAGTGTGAGCGTGAACGTGCCTTTTTCGGTCACGGTTTCTTTACTGAAAAGCAGTGTCCGGACAGGTTCCATCACGATACTATCCTGCATTTACCTTATAAATGATATTCCTGCTGTGGATCTTTTCTTAAAGCTCTGTATCATGACCGGGGATTTTACACGGGAGATCTAAAAATTCACGCTTCGTCTGGATCCTCGTTATTTACTCCCTGTTTAGTAACAAGGGATTTTGGTGCCGGACTTAGGTTCTCATATGATTGGTTCTCCGACGGAGAGATTGTTTCCGGTATCCTGAATACGGGCGGTTCCAGTGGAAACAATGTCCACGCTCATAGAAATTCCTTGTATAATCCAATAATTTTTGAAAATGGCCATTGTAATCAGGAAATGAACCTGCAAAACAGCGCCCTTCTTTTAACCGCCAAAAAATTGACGTTCAACTGGTCATGCAGGTATGCCGGATGGGCCAGGATTGCCGCTGTTGCCGTAAAATAAAGGGGGATTTATCGGTCGGAAAAATGACGGGTTTTTCCCGGAAAAACGGCCCGGATCTGCCGGTAGAATGCCCATATGGAGGAATGGCGGGCATTCTAAAACCGGGCTAAGGGTTGGTTTACAGGCAATGCCTGCCGAAGCCACGTTTCATTTTTACATGATGTGACACTGGCATTTTTACACTAGACCGTATAATCCCGTATTATGGCGGATGTTGGGCCGGCTGCCTGTCTGTCAGGAATTCTTGCACTTCCTGATGATGACCGTTGGGGGATTGATACCGCACAGGCAATACCCGGCGTTACAGCATATGCAGTCCGGTCGTTTGATGGCGATGCGTTGCAGTTTTCCCTGCCGGTTGTTGTGCGCCGGCCGGTTTTTTCCGAAAATGCCCGGGTAAAACAGGGAGCCGAAGGTACCGTAGCCCTGATTATCGAATATATCAAAAAACGGGTGGAATCAGTTCCAGCACTGGGTCCGCTTGCCGGTCGCAAAACCCGTTTCCCGCAGCACTATGCATCTGCCATCGAACCCTATACTCTTGTATCATCCCCGGCTGCGCTTGCGGCCGATCTCTGGCATGCAGACAATCGTAACTTTGCAGATGCAGCAGGCATTCACCTTCTTCTCCGTGGGGCAGTCCCCTGCCCGCAGACGTTTTGTGCAGACGAAATTTCCCGGGTTACTGAAACTGCTGCACGACTTTGTGATGCTGTCGCCGCATGCGTGTTTTCCCTTCCGGTACGGGTGCTTCGGGCAGCATGGATTAATGCGCTTGACCAGCAGCAGCTCAGGGAAGACCTCCCCGGGCTTGGTCTTGTCTCATTTATCGGGGACGGCGCAAAGCCGGCGCGGCATTGTACGCAGTACCGGTGTTTCTTTCGCACTGCCGGCCCAAAGACCGGTGTCAGTGTACCGTTTGCCTGCCCGCGGGAGCTTGCGCCGGTTGAACTTGAACTCAAAGCGAGCAATGAAATTATAACCGGCCTTGGTATCAGAAAGCGGGAAATATTTGCAGTTGCCGGTTCGAATGCACAGGGAAAGACAACGTTTCTTGAAGGTATAATATCAGGAATGGACGATCATGCGGCCGGCGATGGCCGGGAGCGGATTGTTACGGTTCACGGTTTGCGCAGCGCGGAGGCAATGAACTGCGACCTTGCCGGGGTTGACGTAAGCATGTTTTTTTCTGTGCTCCCTCCCGGGGTAGACGGGACGGTGAAAGCGGCATTTGGAACCGGCAGCGGTTCGATGACGATGGCGCACCAGATACAAAAAGCCATTGTCCAGGGTGCCCCGCTCCTTGTTATTGATGAAGACCGGGCGGCACCAAACCTGCTTGTCAGAAGCAGTCTTCAGGCCGGGGAAATTACGCCATTATCCGAGATCCTTGCATATGATCGCGGGAAAATGGGGGATACGGCGCTTGTCTTTGCCGCATGTGCCATGGATACCCTGATTGCACAGGCGGACCGGATTTTATTGCTGGACCAGCACGTGGCTTATGCAATTAATCGCGAGGAGTTCCGGCTCCGGCTGGCAGACTCGCTTGAAAAAACCGCAAAAGAGATCAGGGAGCAGGAGTGTTGTGGAGTAAAAAAAGCAAAAAAGAAAAAAAGGAAATGAAAGTTCCCGGTGCCGGAATTACCCGGTGACCAGAGTATTCGTGGTATTCAAACGGGATTACATGGTATCTGTTGGACTTAGGGCCTTTTCTGTATCATTGCAAATCATAATTATTGCTTTTTCCTTTTAAAGTGGATGACAACATAGACAACACCGATGATCGCGGCGACAATTATTGAGATATAGACCGGATGGGAGAGGATCCCGGCGAGCCCCTGGAGGTTTTGGACATTGATAGCGACTTTCATGGGTTCAGAGATATAGGTATTATCGAGTGCGTCGCGGTACT
>Ga0209099_1000965_pt1 | contig 31610 bp, 25 predicted proteins | sample AD_JPNHW2_MetaG_FD_184430 | JGI IMG/M metagenome (GOLD analysis project Ga0209099, IMG submission 184430) | Active sludge microbial communities of municipal wastewater-treating anaerobic digesters from Japan - AD_JPNHW2_MetaG (SPAdes) (version 2) | ecosystem: Engineered > Bioreactor > Anaerobic... | reverse complement strand
GGGAAAATTATTGTGGAGAACCCCAATAGCAAATTGGCAAACTTTTCTTTCTGTAAAAAGGGAGAACCAAGCGAGCTTGCCACTGAACGCTATCAGGAGATATTGGATAATCTGGGATAGCAAATGCCTGTGAATATTATCCGGATGAAAATACAAAAACCACGAAATGCTAATAAACAGGAATTTGAACAGCGTACAAGCCGGCTTCGGGGACTCTTTGGTTATTAGCTTACGCTGAGCTCGTCCTTCGCCCTCGGTTCCCGATTCAACTAAATCTCCTGCCAAACTATGCACGTAAAGCCGGTTTCAATATTTTCCTGAAAATATTACAGGCAAAACGTATTATTTATTTTGGCCATCAGTCACGCTTAATATTCTTACCGGAAAGCCATGATTCCGGAGTTTATTGTGTAAGTTTGATGGGGCAAAAATTGCCTGCTTATGGCCGGCAAGGCCGTCCCGATGAACAACAGAATCCAATTTGTCAGGTAAAAATTCAGCAAGAATATGAAACTCAAATTCCTCGGCGCTGCCCGTGAGGTTACCGGCAGCAAACATCTCATTACCACTGAAAACGGGAAAAAGATCCTCCTCGATTGCGGAATGTTTCAGGGCAAAGGCCTCGAAACCGATGCCATGAACCGGAACCTGGGTTTCGACCCCGCCGAAATCGACCACATCATCCTTTCGCATGCCCACATCGATCATTCGGGGCTCATCCCTTATGTTTATAAGCTTGGTTTCAGGGGATCGGTGGTGTGCACCAACGCCACCCGCGACCTGTGCGCCATCATGCTTGCCGACAGCGGGCATATTCAGGAAGGTGATGTGAAGTGGTTCAATAAACGCCGGGTCGCCAAAGGCCTTACGCCCATCGAACCCATTTATACCGAAAAAGAAGCCCGTGAATGTATGGAGTTATTCATCGGGGTGGCCTATAACCGGAAATTCCGGATCGACGGACATACCCTGGTCAAGTTTACCAATACGGGCCATATGCTGGGCAGCAGCGTGGTGTCGCTCGAAATAACCGAAGGCGAAAAAGTTACCCGCATCGGTTACACGGGAGATATCGGAAGGCCGGTGAACAGGATTCTGAAACACCCCCAGCCTTTCCCGCAATGCGATTACCTGATCGCCGAATCAACTTACGGCGACCGTCTCCACCCCGCAATGCAGGATGCCGAAGCCGAATTGCTGCGCGTTATCCGTGAAACCTGCGTTGAAAAAGGCGGGAAACTGATCATCCCCTCGTTTGCCATTGGCCGTACCCAGGAAGTGGTGTATACGCTCAACAACTTCTTTAACGAAGGGCTGCTGCCAAAAATCAATATCTATGTCGACAGCCCCCTGGCCGTGAATGCCACCGAAATATTCAGGATGAACACCGACTGCCTGAACGAGGAAGTCCACGAGGTGATGAAGACCGACGCGGATCCGTTCGGTTTCGGATCGCTCTTTTACCTGAAGAGTCCCGAGGAGTCGAAGAAACTGAATTCCTACAAGAAACCCTGTGTCATTATCTCGGCATCGGGCATGATGGAAGCCGGACGGATCAAGCACCATCTGGCCAACAACATCGAAAATCCGAACAATACCATACTGGCCGTCGGATACTGTGCCCCGGTTACCCTGGGAGCCAGGATCCTGAATGGTGAGAACCCGGTTTCCATCTTCGGGGAAAAGCACCCGGTGAACGCGACCATCGAACGGATAGAAGCCTTTTCAGGCCACGGCGATTATAACGAGATGAGAAACTACCTTAAGTGCCAGGATGCCGGCCAGGTAAAAAAAGTATTCCTGGTACACGGCGATTATGAAGCGCAGCAGTTTTACCAGAAAAAACTCGAAGAAACGGGTTTTAAAAACATTATGATCCCGTCGTCCGGCACTGAAGTAAAACTCTGATTCCCCGGGTCATTTTTGGCCCGACTCGGTGGTAATTGTGTTTTTTATTTTGCATTCCTGCTTTTTTTATCGTACCTTTAAATAAAAAGAGCCAATGCCATGGAAAAGATTTCCGATTTCTGCGGCCGGGAATTGCAATGGATGCAACCCCGCATGACTGAACCTTATTTTGAACTGAAAGCCGCTGATGAAAAGGTGGCCTCTCTAAAATTCAAAAATGCGTTCGGATCATTCGCCGAAGGCACTTTTGCCGGGGGAATATGGACATTCAAGCGGCAGGGTTTCCTGAGTTCTGTTGTCACCATCAGGGAAAAAGGATATGAGAACAACCTTGCCGTTTACCGGAATAATACCTGGAGCGAAGGGGGAACCCTCGAAATACCGGACGGAGTAAAGTATAAAGTCAATTCCAATTACTGGAACGAGCAGTTTGAATACACCGGCGAGTCAGGCAATCTTTTGATTCAATGCACCAAGATCAGCGGTTTTAAGCTTCATGCCAGGCTGGAAATATTCCCTGATGCCTGCGAACTCGACAAATACCCCTGGATGCTGTTGCTGGGGTGGTATCTGGCTGTGATGTCGAGCCGTGAAGGCGAATTCATGGCCGGTCTGTTCTGAGAAGGATGAATGCCGTTTTATTATTGTTTCCGGCAGAGTGGGTTTTCTGATGGCGATGAGACTATAAGCCGTTTTAAACGATTATTCCGTTTTTTAATTAAATTTCCTTTGAACCGCTTTCTCAACCTGTTGATTTAGGTAACTTTGCACTTTATTTGGTGAAATGAACGAAAAACTGTACGTGTACAATACGCTTTCGAAGCAGAAAGAGTTGTTTGTCCCTATCAACCCGAACCATGCCGGCATGTATGTATGCGGCCCTACCGTTTACGGCGATCCGCACCTCGGCCATGCCCGCCCGGCCATTACCTTTGACCTGGTTTTCAGGTATCTGCAGCATCTGGGTTATAAAGTCCGGTATGTAAGGAACATTACGGATGTCGGCCACCTGGAAAATGATGCCGACGAAGGGGAAGATAAGATTGCAAAAAAAGCCCGCCTCGAAGAACTTGAACCCATGGAAGTGGTCCAGTATTACAGCGACCGTTACCATGAGTATATGGACCGCCTTAATGTTCGCAAACCCAGCATTGAACCCAGGGCTTCGGGCCACATCATCGAACAGATAAGCATGATCAGGAAGCTGGTCGACAGCGGATATGCATACGAGAGCAATGGTTCAGTTTATTTTGATGTTGAAAAGTACAACCAGACCGAAAAATACGGCATCCTTTCGGGACGGAAACTCGAAGACCTGCTGACCAACACCCGCGAGCTGGAAGGTCAGGATGAAAAGCGCAATCCTTTTGATTTTGCGTTGTGGAAAAAAGCGCAGCCGGAACATATTATGCGCTGGCCTTCGGAATGGAGCGACGGCTTCCCGGGATGGCACCTCGAATGCTCGGTTATGAGCACCAAGTACCTGGGCGAAACCTTCGACATTCACGGCGGCGGGATGGACCTGATGTTCCCCCATCATGAGGCCGAAATAGCGCAAAGTACGGCATGCAACCACAAGCAACCCGTGAAATACTGGATGCACAACAATATGATCACCATCAACGGCCAGAAGATGGGCAAATCGTTGGGCAACTTCATAACGCTGGAGGAGTTCTTCACCGGATCGCACGCGGCGCTCGAAAAGGCATACAGCCCCATGACCATCCGTTTTTTCATCCTGCAGGCCCATTACCGCAGCCAGCTTGATTTCAGCAACGAAGCCTTACAGGCTGCTGAAAAAGGTTTCGACCGGCTGATGAAAAGCATGGAAACACTCCGGCGGATTACTCCCCAAAACACTTCTGCCGTTGATATCCCCGGTCTGGAGAAACAATGCTATGACGCGATGAACGACGACTTCAACAGTCCGATCCTGATTGCCGGCCTGTTCGAAGGTGTCCGTATCATCAATTCGGCTTACGACGGGAAGGAAAACCTGACCGCCGATGATATCAAAGGGCTTGAGAAGATATTCAACACTTTTGTCATTGAAATCCTTGGCCTTCAGCCCCAGGTTGATGTCAATGCAGGAAGTAACGTTGTGGATGGCCTGATGGAACTGATCCTCGAAATCCGGAAAAACGCCCGTGCCAATAAGGATTGGGCTACCAGCGATAAAATACGCGACGACCTTGCCAGGATCAATATCACTGTAAAAGATACCAGGGACGGAGCGACCTGGAGCCTGGAATAACAGCCTGTTTTCCCCGTAACTTTCACCAAAACCGATAAAAACAATGAAACCCGTCAAAACACTGTCTGCCTTGCTGGTTATAACTTTATTGATCAGCAGTTGCGCCAACAAAACCGAAAAAATGGAAAAAGAACTTCGCTCATTTATTGCCCGCTACGATTCGGTAGTACAGCCGCTTCAAAAGGCTGCCTACCTGGCCTCGTGGGATGCCTCAATATCAGGCAAACCTGAAGATTTCAAAAAGTCGGAAGATCTCTCCATTGAACTTACCAAAGTTTACGCCAATAAGGATGATTTTGCCGTCCTGAAAAAGATCAAGGAATCAGGCGCTGTGAAGGATGAAATGCTGTCGCGCCAGCTTACCGTTCTTTATAATGCTTACCTGGGCGCTCAGGTTGATACAGCCAAACTCAACGCTGTTATTAAGCTGCAAAGCCAGATCGAACAGAAATATGGAAATTTCCGCGCCAACGTTAACGGAAAACAACTTACCGACAACGAAGTGGAAAATATCCTCAAGACTTCGGTTAACAATAAAGAGCTGCAACAGGCATGGGAAGGCCATAAAGCCATCGGGCCCGTGGTAGCCGATGACGTGAAGAAACTGGTTAAAATGCGTAATGAGATTGCCAAAGAACTGGGTTTCAATAATTACCATGAAATGAGCCTGAAACTCAGCGAACAGGATCCTGAAGAGATTTCAAAACTTTTTGATGAACTCGATAATCTTACCCGTGAATCGTTTGCCGGCCTGAAGGATGAAATTGATACCTACCTTGCTGCCAGGCTGAAAATAAAGAAAGAAGAACTGATGCCCTGGGATTACCAGAACCGTTTCTTCCAGGAAGCTCCGGCCATTTACAGCGTTGACCTGGATAAATATTACAAAGGGCAGAATATTGAAAAACTGACCACGGATTATTATGCCAGCCTCGGCCTTGACATTACCGGCATTGTTGCCAACAGCGATTTATACGAAAAACCGGGCAAGAACCAGCATGCTTTCTGTACCGACATTGATAACAAAGGCGACGTCAGGGTTTTATGCAACATCGTACCTAACTATAACTGGATGAATACCATGCTGCACGAGTTCGGCCATGCTGTTTATGATAAATATATTGATCAGCAGCTCCCGTTCACCCTGCGCAACCCGGCCCATACCTTTACCACCGAAGCTGTCGCCATGTTCTTCGGGCGAATGGCCAGCAACGCCAATTTCCTGGTTGATATGAAGCTTACCGATACCGCCGATGCACGCAAGGTTGCAGAAGAAAGTTTCAAGGTGCTTCGTCTGGAACAGCTTACCTTCAGCCGTTGGGCACAGGTGATGTACAGGTTTGAAAAATCGATGTATGAAAATCCCGATCAGGATTTAAACAAGTTGTGGTGGGATCTTGTTGAAAAATACCAGATGCTGAAACGCCCCGCCGGCCGCAACCAACCTGATTGGGCAAGCAAAATTCATATTGCCCTCTATCCCTGCTATTATCACAATTATCAGCTTGGAGAACTGCTGGCTTCGCAGTTTAATCATTATCTGGCCGCCAACGTCGCCAAGAGTGATAATATGCGCATGAGCTATTTCGGCCAGAAGGAAGTGGGGAAATTCTTCATCGAAAAAGTATTTGCCCCGGGGGCACAATATGAATGGAACGATATGATTGAAAAAGCTACCGGTGAAAAATTAACGCCGAAATACTATGCCGAGCAGTTTGTAAAATAACCGCCGGCCAACCATATTAAAAAACGGGAAGAAACCGATCTTCCCGTTTTTTTTTGTGTTCACAGCGACCGGGTTTACTACAGGAAGTTTTCATTCAGGAACTTCTGAAAATGTTCCTTGTATGCTTCTCCGACCGGGATATAGGTTTTACCGAAAACGATCCTGAAACGCTCAATGGTATCAACCCGGTTCAGGTTCACGATAAACGAACGGTGTACCCGCATAAACTGACTGGCCGGCAGCTTTTCCTCAAGGGTCTTTAATGAATTTATCGATAGTATCGGCCGGGCATCGGTCCGGAGAAAAATCTTGACATAGTCCTTCATGCCTTCGATGTACAGAACATCATCATAATTAATCCTGCGGATTTTGTACTCCGATTTCACGAAAAGGAACTCATCGTTTGTCTCCATCAGCGGGTAGGTCTTTTGCTCCAGTTCGATCAGGTTGCGGGCTTTATTCGCCGCGATCAGGAACTCATCATAGCCAAAAGGCTTCAGCAGGTAATCGACGGCCTGCAGCCTGAAACCTTCGAGGGCGAACTTCTCATAAGCCGTGGCAAATACTATTTTCGGGCCGTTTTGTAAATACCTTGCCAGGTCTGTCCCGATGAGGTCCGGCATCTGAATGTCCAGGAAAACGAGATCGGTTTCATGGCTTTCGATAAATTCGATAGCGCTGATCGGATTGTCGAATTCGCCGGCACATTCGAGGAACGGTGTTTGCCTGATGTAACCTGAAATCAGTTTCAGGGCCAGCGGTTCGTCATCAATAGCAATGGTCTGAATTTTCATGGCCTATGAAACAGGATTTATTTGCAATTCAACGATAAAGGCCGATCCGTCGCCGACGATCTTCAGTTCATGCTGACCGGGGTAAAGCAGCCTGAGCCTCTTTTTAACATTTTCCAGCCCTATGCCTGAAGCGCCTTCTGCCTGCACATTCCCCGGAAACAGGCTGTTGCTGCATTTGAAATTTATACAATCGTCCTTCACTCCCATTTCGATGTGAATAAACGAAAATGCCCGGTTGCTGATGCCATGTTTGAATGCGTTTTCAATGAAAGGCAGGAATAACAAGGGCGATATGCTGAGATCCGGAAAATCTTCGGGGAATTTTACCCGGAGGTCGACTTTCGGGCTGAGGCGGAGTTTCATCAGTTCGAGATATACTTTCATAAAATCTATCTCACGGCTTATGGGAACGCTTTCTTTATCCGTTTCATAAAGCAGGTAACGCATAAGCTTTGAAAGCCGGAGTATGGCTTTCTGGCCGTCGTCGACATTGGTTTGCACCAGCGAGTAAATATTGTTGAGCGTATTGAAAAAGAAATGAGGATTGATCTGGTTTTTCAGGAAAGCCAGTTCGGTGTTCAGTTGTTCCTTCTCAGCTTCTTTTCGCTGTTTTTCCTGTTCGATGTATAGGCCGGAAAAACTTAGGCCAAGACTTATGCCGGTAACCAGTAAAGCCGTAATAAAGAAATTATAGACCGGGAGATTCATCGGGGGAGTCGGCTTTTGTCCGGGAGGCGGCGCCGGGAATTGATTTCTCAGCCGGGGCTGTTGTATCATGGGCTGTTCCTGCCTGAAACCGGGGGCGGGAAAACGCATCGGCGGCTGTCGCCGGAATGTGCTGCTGACCAAAAAGGTTGTCAGCACGATGAGCGACAATGCCGCTGCCAGATACCATATTTTATGGTTCTGAAAAAACAGCTTCGGAATGATTACCAGGTAATTGATATAAAAAATGGCAGCGTATAAAAGCAGGTTCCGGTAATTATGAAGTAAGACGTCCGTGTCGGTTTTGTTGCCCGAAAGGTAGAAATATGTGGTCAGGATAAAGATAACAGACCACACGAACCCGTGTAACAGATAAGGAAGCAGCTTTTTACCCGGAAGGGGCATTTTTATATGCTTGATATCTTTCAGGTCAGCCATAAGCGGTTAAAAAACGAAGGAGTAACCTAACCCGATAACAAAATCAGTTTCAGGATCCGGGACGTTCATTTCGTGCTGTATCATGTACCAGGCATCGATACTGTGACGGTTATAGAATTTGTACTCCATTCCTGCTGTATAACGCATACAGTCGATAACCGGCGAGTCGTATTGTTTACCGACCGGTATGAACGCTTCGGTCGTCAGGTAAGGTTCAAATGCCTTGCCGGTATCGAAACCTAGTTTCAGGCGCGTACGTTCATAATTTTCGGGAATTTTGCCATCTTCCGAGGACAAAATATCGGTGTACTGTGATTGGTACCTCGCCCTGACCGATAAAATCAGGGGCATGAATTTATGACGGTAGCTCAGGTCGAAATAATAACGATGGCGCATACTGTAGGAATCGTCAATCCTTCGCTTGCTGATGAACCTGTAATTGGCAGAAACCTTCAAACCGGGGGTAATACTGTAACCTAAGCCGAGGTCGCTGAAAATGGTGCCGGCTTCGGTAATATTTTCATTCATCCTGAGTTCTTCTGCAAAATACAGCGAAAACTCCGGCGTAAGCTTTTTCTCGAGGTTCACACCCATCCATAATTGAGCATCGTTGGTTTGTGCCGAGAGATACCCGGGGATGAACGGTAAAAACAGGATCAACAGGAGAGCAAACCTATTATTCATAGTAGTACACCTTGATATCGGCTGTGTCGCGCAGAAAATTGATTTTACTGATCGTAACCCGGTGTATGTTTAGCCCGGTACGTTTTTCGAGGTCGCTGATGAGTTGCTGCCGTTTTTCAGGGACAATCAGTTCGATGTTTTCGTACCTCACATACTGGCTTGATTCCCTTTTAAAGATCCACCTGCATTCGAGCAGGGCGGCAAAGGCAATAACAAGGGCGTCAAGCACCGCCAGTTCATAATATTCCAGCCGTATTGCACCTACCAGTCCTAACGCTATCACGATGAAAAGGTAGGTCATATCCTTAATGGAGATACCTGCTGTCCGGTACCGCAGCATCGAAAACACCGCGAACAAGCCGAACGCGGCTCCCATCGAAATCTTGACCTCATTCAATACATAGGTCAGGACAAAGATGACAAGATTGAAAATCAGGAAGGTAAAGATATAATCCTGGTTTTTATAGGCCGGGTAGTACACCAGAAATATCAAAGCCAGCACGGCAGTAATATCAATTCCCAGGTTAATGAAAAACGACCAGTTGATCTGAATGATATCTTTATCTTTCTTCTTATCCGATTTTTTTGAACCGCCGTCGTCAACCTGGGTTTCGAAGGAAGTTTCAAACACTTGTGCCCTCATCCCTGCAGGAGCAGCAAACAGAAGGAAAAAGAACAGGATGATTGCAAACTTTGTGTGCGTCATGATACAAGTTTGTTAATGTTCAGTAAGGTTTCTTTGAATTGATTGTACTTTATTCCGTCATACATCGAAATTACGCCGATGCAGTATTTGCTAAGCCGTGCAGGATTCACATGAAGATGGTGAAGCCTTCTGATAAACGGCGACACTTCCGTTTTTCCCTGTTTTACCTCTGCGATCATAAGGCCATCGTACGATTTTTCAAGCTGGTCATGGATGAAGATCAGGTTGGTGTCGAGGGTAATCCGCTCATTCATTTTTTTGCTTACCAGGGTCATCCTCGAAAATTTCACGGTAAGCTTGGGGCTTAATTCATTTGCTGTATAAGGTGAATGCTTCAGCAACAATTTTTCTTTTTCGCCCGAGATCACAGGTTCATTGTCCGGCACCCTGATGCGGGTTTTGATGGTGCGCTTTTTATTGTCCTTAAACTTGATCTCGAAGTAATGCTGGTTCGACGTAACATAGGTCCTGATCCGAACCTTGTGCCTGTTCAGTTTGCCGTTGTGATGGTTTACGTATGCCGAAAACTGATCCGTATCGAAATAAGTGGTCAGATAAGGGTATAACCGCTGCCCGTCGGTTTCAAGGATATAATACTGATCCCCGAGATCGCTCAACACTTCAGGCAGTCTGTCCAGGTTAAAGATAAACTTGGTATCCACCCGGTTGAGCAGCTTAACGCTATCCATTTGCTCAAGCGAAATGGATTGAAAAGATGACAGGATATCTTCTTTTAATTTCATGGTTTCTTTTAAAAATAGGTGTAAACCCATTTTTTAGTGGTCTCTGTTTGTTTTGCTGTGTTAACGGTCGATCGTCCTGTTTTCAGGTTTTTGGAATCATAAGTGTAGGTCGACTTTTTGAGCACATCCCCTGAACCGTCGTAAGTAATCTCCGAATTTTTCTGACCTTTTGAATTATAGCTGCAGACTGTCTTTTTGATGAGCTTGTCGCCGCTGAATTCCTTTTCTTCCGTCACATTATTGAAAGCATCGTAGAGATAGGTAGTCATGATGGTTTTTCCTTTTGCGGCCTCGTAAACGGTTTCGGATGAAATGCGCTTATACTTGTCGAAAACCGTAATTTCCTTCAGCAGGATGGTTCCGCCTTCATCATATTCGATGTGAAGCGTTGTGTTCCCGTTTTTATCGTATTCTTCGTATAACGATTTGTAACTGACCGTTTTGCCGTCTTCTTTCTTTGCCGTCCACTCGGTTGAAGATTTTGCCCTGGCTGCCGTCAGCTCCTTTTTCGATTGCCCGTATCCCTGCACCATACAGAGACAGGTCAGCACAATGATTGCCGGGAATTTCATGATGATTATTTTTTAATAACGATATCGGGGAGCTCCACCACTTCATTGTTTTTCGAGATGGTTACATCGGTGATAACCGGTATATCGGCGCTGGAGGTACAGGTTGAATCTTTTGAATATACATAAATGTGATAGTCGCCTTTACGCAGGTATTTAAACTCAAATGCACCGTTATAAGAGGTTTTAACCCGGTCGCTGTATGAAAAATCATCGCCGTAAATAATGTAAACATCCTCATCCTGGGCGTAATACTCTTCCTGTAAATAAGTAAAACTGCTGTTATAATTTTTTACCCATACTTTTCCGCGGATCGAAGAAGTGCCTCCTTCCCCCGGGTCTTTTTCACAGGAAGCAGCTATACAGCCTATCAGCAGTACAAATGCCACATTCCTTATCGTGTTTTTAGCAGAAGTAATCATGGCTACAAGTTTTTAATGGTCCTTTTCGTTGCCGCTTTATTTTAGCGCGTGCAATAGTACTAAAATAAATGCCACCCTTCGCCCCTGAATTTCAGGCAACGCATTCATCCGGTGAATATTTCATCACAATTCAGGCACTCGAATTGCTCAAAGCGGGTAAATGTTCTCCCGATAGACCTGGATATTGAATTTAAGGAGGCAAACTTAGCACCGTCATTCCGAAACGGAAAATTAAATAGATAAATAAGCGGTTTTTAGGGTTATAGCATTGATTTTAAACGATGGCGATCAGGAACCGGCAGGCTGGCAATCCGGGTCCGGTTGTCTTATTCAGCCGGTGAAGGTTGGCCTGATGGCTACATGCTCAATGGCAACGGATGAAAGCCAGAATATGTTCTTCATATTCCCAGCGTGATCGGTTCATTCCTGTTCCGGGCCAGCCGCCGGAAAAATAACCGCACAGGCAGTAAAGTGGCCGGCAACGAAAACGAGCCAACCGGAATCCGGCGGGCTCGTATAGTTTACCTCAATGAAAAAACTGTGTCGGAATTAATTCAGGTTTACGACCGAAATTTTCCACCGATTATCGGCCTGCTTTTTAAACAGGAAGGTGTAATATCCTTTGGCATGACCGACTACCGAATCGTTTTGTACCCAATCGTTCGTGTATGAACCGCTGATGCATGCAATTTCACCTGACTTTTCTTCATTTTTATTGACTATAGCCAGGTTACGAAGCGATTTTGCCACCGGCCCTATCCACGCCTTTCTGAGAAGATTAATACCGGTCATCATGGTATCAGGCAAAATAACAACGGCGTCTGGGGTAAGACATGCGGCTATTTGTCCGGTATCGCCGGCATGCCAGGCCTCCATCCAGGGGGCCATCAAGGAATCCGTTTCCGGTATTGCGGCGCTTTTTTCCTGCTGGTTCATACATGCATTTGACAGGAACAATACCGGTAATATTAGTAAGAGGATGTTTGTTTTCATGGCGTGTATGATTGAAAGTCAACAGTGTACCTGACAATACTTTATTCGATTGAAAAAATGCTGATCTCGCTTCCATCGGATTGATAGAACATTTCGGCCCCGTCGCTGAAATGGGGATTGTCATAAAACAGCAGGGCTGCATCTCCCGTTCCGCGCACCTTCATTTTATCAAGATCAATTGAGGCAAAGGTTTTAAAATCGAGTTTTTCGGAATTGCCATCGGTAAAAATGGCGTAATCAGCATAATCATTATCGGCATTCATGTGGACACTGGCCGGATAAGCCGATACATTGGGCGTTTTCAGCACACCCTCGATGGTTGCAGTAAGGGGGTCAATCTTGATAATGCCTTTACTGCAGTTCAATATCATTTTTTGCTTCTCAGGGAAGTAGATGAGTTTCCAGGCTTTTCCGAGTTTTTCCTTTGATACGGGTATGCTTTTTATAACATTTCCGGTAGGAGGGTCGAGGATGAAGAAGTTTTCGTCGGTGGCACAATACAGTTTCCCGTCAATATATTCCACCCCGGCCAGGTATGAGAAGTTGTCCTTTGCTTTTTTGCCGGCCTGGTCCCCATTCCAGATTTCGGCGCCCGTCTTTGCATCGTATGCAATAAGGCCGTACTTATCCTTATCCAGGAACAGTCGCTTATAAACAGTTCGTGTCGAATTGCCGGTCCTTACCTCTTCGCGTACAATTTTAGAGGCCGGGCTGCCGTAAGCCAGCATTACAACGCCGTTGGTTACGAGGAGAGCCGGTATTTTCTGGGCATCGGGATACTTTTTCGTTTCCCAGACCAGTGTTCCGTTCTGGGCATCATAGCACCTCACGGTGTTTTTAACTTTATCAACCACGTATGCCTTTCCTTCGGATACGACAGGCAGCGGGGCAGGGAAAGGCGTAAGGGTGGTTTTGCTGAGCCCGTTCTTGGTTTCGCTCGACGAATAGTAAGCGGTCCAGAGCTTTTCTCCGGTATTGACATCAATAACGGTCAGACCGTCATTGGTCTTGAGCGCCGGATCATGGGTTACGAACAGCTTTCCGTCGGCGTAATTCATACGGATCATAGGCGTGTTATCTATCCAGTCGAAAACATAGCCGATGGTATATTTTTTTCGCCATAACTCCCTGTTGGTGCCTTCTTCATAAGCAATAAAGTTCATTTTCCATTTTGGGACGTCGGTTGGTTGTCCGCTTAGAGCGCCTAAAATTTCGAACACCCTGTTTGTTTCGCCCTGCAAAATAATGTACATGTTCTTTTCGGGGATGCCGATCATGGTTGCATGTTTACGGTCGGCCATGTACTTTTTCTGATCAAAATACGGATCGGTTTCCGTTACTTCCCTGCCTTCGCGGGTGGTAAGATAAATGCTTTCCTCCTTGCCGGTAATAATCTTCACAAGGTTATAATAATTCATGATGTAGCAATCAAACTGCTTTGCTTTGCCGGTAAGCTCAAAATTCTTACTCCAGATCACTTTACCGGTATAAACGTCAACGAAATCAACATTATCCCTGGCCGGGAGCAGAACGCCGTTGGTTTCGGCGTCAAAATAGTTTTCAAAACCTTCGGATAACTCGTACTTTCCATAATCGGAGACATATTTGTCGCTTTTCCAGAGCAGTTTGCCGGTTTTCCCGTCAAGGAAATATTTTTCAGCAATGCCTTTTTTAGTGTCCTCATCATAGAGCAGGATCACATTGGCATCTTTGTTCCAAAGCTGGTATTCAAATTTCTGGTTTGCAAAGTCGGTTTTAAAATTGATCTTCCAGCTAATTTTACCGGTGGCGCCGTCGAACATCAGCATATCGGTTTTGCTGGAGCAAAGGAAAAACCGGAAATCGCCGGTATGGGCATACATAAAATAGGAAGGCTTGAACGGCAGCTTCAGGCTATGCAACTCCCTGAACGAAGGCCCTCCTCCTGCCAGTACATTTCCGGAAAACCATAAGAGTAAAATCATAAACAGTCCGCGTGTGATAACTGATTGCATTGTTTTCATCATAAAATTTGTTTTTAGGTGATTATTGTCCTACTTATAAGCCCGATTTCTTGACATCGAATGCAAGATCAAAAGTATCAGGGGCCAAAATGCGGATCAATCCCCCTTTCGTGTGATTTTAACGGAGTTCGCTCCTGAATACAAACAATATCGGAACAGGATTCCCGCGCCGGGATCCCTGAAAGTGGACCGGAATTCAGGCTCCTGAATTTGTTGAAAAGTATTGGAGAAGGGAGGAGTGGCGGCTTCTGACCGGTGCCGGTCAGCTATTTATTGATGGAGCGCTAATGGTTGATACACTTCAGCAATACCTCGGTGCGGGTACGAACCTGCAGTTTCTGATATATTTTGTGAATATGGGTGCGGACGGTTTCGATATTGATGAACAATGCGTTGGCTATTTCCTTATACAGGTACCCTTTTGCCAGGTACGAGAGGATTTCCTCTTCGCGGGGAGTGAGATTGGCTTCCGGAAACTGCGTCAGGGCCGGTTTCATAAACGTCTGCACTACTTTACGGGCTATCTCGCCGGTCATGGGCGAACCACCGTTCACCAGGTCGGTGATGGCTTCCAGGAGTTTGGCAGGCGGCGTTTTTTTCAACAGGTAACCTGTGGCCCCAGCCGCCAGAGATTTATAGATTTCTTCCGTGTTATCGAAAACCGTCAGCATCATCACCTGTACTTCAGGATGAACACTTTTTATACATACCACACATTCTATTCCGTTCATTCCCGGCAGGTTAATATCCATCAGCACTACGTCGGGAATCTCCCCGGGAAGAATTTTCAGAGCTTCTTCGGCCGAAGGACAGGCCGCTATGCAATGATATCCCACGCTTCCATCGATCAGCATGCGCAATCCTTCCCGAACGGCTGCATCGTCTTCTACAATCAGGATTTTTATTTCCCTTTCCATTTTATTCTTTCATGGTTGTGCCGGCCGCAAAGATAACATGAGCAACTATCTGTTGCATCACACGTTAGTGTTATTCTGATGCCGGGTCCAGCTTTACCGTAAACCTGATCTCTGTTCCTTTGTCAGGCTCCGAAACCAGGGTATACGCTCCGCCTATTTCCAATATTCTTTTCTGCATGTTCACCAGTCCGTTTCCGGTTCCAAGCCTGTTGCCCGGATCGAAACCTTTGCCATTGTCGGTGATGCCGATTGATAAGGTGTTTTCCGCATACGAAAGGTTGAGTCGGACTGTTGTTGCGCCGGCATGTTTCACGATGTTGTGCAATGCTTCTTTCACCGTCAGGAAGCTGTTTCGCCGCGATTCCGATGTCATCGGGGCAGGCGGAATCTCGGCGGGGAAATTGAAAAGGCCGTCGATGCCGGCGGTTTCGAGGTACCCGGATGCATACTGCCTCAGGTGGGACGAAAAGCTGTCGAGTGTATCATTTTTGGGGTTCATTGCCCAGATGATTTCACTCATTTCATCCACCACATTGCCTGATATTTCGGATATCTGTCCGATAATTTTCATTGACTGGTCCGCTTCAGCCTGCCGGCTCTTCGCGAGTTCGCTCAGAATACTGATGCGGGTGAGGCTGGCGCCTATCTCGTCATGCATATCCTTGGCTATTCTGAGCCTTTCCTTGTTGACGGCATTTTGTTTTTCGAGATCATGCAACCGGTTTTTGAATCTTCTGTCCTGAAAACCCTTTACAATTAAAATGGTGACGAAGATTGTCAATACAGCCGACAAAATAAGAAACCACCTGGTCCTCCAGAAAGGAGGAGTAATGGTGAGCGTCAACAGGCATGTTGCTTTCGACTGGTTCCGGTAGGCATTGCTGCATTTCACAAAGAGCCTGTAATGGCCAGGCGGCAGATTCCGGTAAACAAATTCCGGGTTAACCGACATGTTACCCCATTCTTTCTGATACCCTTCGAGCAGAAACGAAAACGACTGCATCTCCGGATTTTCATAGTCATCGGTAAATACTCTTCCGCTGATATGAGGCGACTGCCAACTGAGCCGGATTTCCGGATTCTCGGGTGGTATGCCGCCTGAATATGCTGTGTCGGCGACAAAAAGCGAGATCAGGCGGACCCCGGGAGCGCGCATCTGCGGGCGGAAACCGGCCGGATCAAAGCCGTTCAGGCCATTTATGCCGCCGAAAAATATCCTGCCGTCCGTAGTTTTATGGCTCGCCTGGCCGTTGAATTCAAGCGACTGAAGGTTATTTCGGGCATTGAACCATATGATGGAATTTCTCTCCTGCGGAATGCATCCGATTCCCCTGTTACCGGTAAACCAGATACGGTTTAAGGCATCCGGCACCAGGGAATAGATCACTTCATTCTGCAATTCGGCCAGGGCCTTTAATTCCGGGAGTCTACGGCCCCGTATATCAAAACGGTCGATGCCTGTCTCCGTCGCCGACCAGATGCAATTATCAAGATAAAGAATATCGTTTACAGGTTTAAGGCTTATGCGGTTCTTTTTAATGAAAATCATCTGGCGGAAAAAACCGGCTGACGCTTTGCTGCGGTACAACCCAAAAGGAGTGGCTAACCAATAACATTCCGCAGCCTGAATGAATTTTCTGATGTTGCCGAATTCTTTTGAATCGAGCAAACGAGGCTTATCTTTCGGGGCATAAAGGTACAACTGGCATTCTGCATCCAGGGCAACCGTATCGGGAGTGACAAACAGAAAAGTTGCCGCGTTGGATGTGAATGGGTGCCGGTACGCCAAATTTCCAAGCGTATCAATCACGAACAGGCCCTGATCGGTCACAGCCCAGAGCCTGCTTTGCCGGTCGAAGGCCAGGTCGAAATAATAAAGGTTAGCCGGCAGGGCCGTATGGGCAAGGCGCGAAACTTTTGAGAAATCCTCTGATAATTTCCAAAGTCCGTTTCTGTATGTACCTGCCCACAGTTGCCCGTTGCGGCTTTCAATGGTGCGGGTAAAACCGGTTTTCGCCAGATTGAATTGCATCTTGCCGGGGGAGTAAACCAATACGCCGTCTCCGTCGGTTCCAAGCCAGAGGTTTCCCTGTTTATCCTCGAAAAATCCGATCACCGGGGATTGTATTGTATCGGTGTGTTTTCCCTGTCGTGTAATAAGCCTGATTTCTGATGTATGCTTGCCGGCCATTCGATAGACGGACTTTTTCCCTTTATCCGATATCCAGAAATTGCCATAACGGTCAATAAACATTTTCCCGTCCCTGACCCGGACAGTTTCCGAGAAAAGTTCCAGCCGTCCGGAAGGAAGGAAGGTGTAAATGTTTTTCCCCGAGAGAATATACGTTTTTCCATCCTTGCCGTTCGCGAGTCCCTGGCAGCCGTCCCTCATACCATGCCACCGGGACAGGAATTCGCCAGTGCGGTTTTTCCGGAAATTTTCAATGATGAGGAATCCTTTATCATTATAAACCAGCAGGTCTCCCGATGCAGTCTCAACCGCCTCTTCAGGGAAAAAATCCGCAGGAGGTTCCATCTTATCCCGATAGTTTAATCGTAGCCGGATTATTTGTTCTCCCTTAATACAACAGAGCTTTTTATCGGGAAGCCATATCAACGGATTCTTTTTGAAAGATATTTTAAGAATCCTGGGACAGTATCCAGGTTTCCTGTTGACTGATTTGAAAATGCCGTTTGAAGTATTGAAATTCAGGATAGAGGAATTGGTCGAAATTAAAAATTCGCCAGGCTTATTTTCAACAATTTCCCTCATGATGCTTTCCGAACCGCCTGCCGTGCCGGAGTATGGAACCTTGAACGAACGGAAACGCATGCCGTCAAAGCACTGAAGCCCGTCGCCGGTAACCATCCAGATGAGCCCGCGGCTGTCCTGCAGCACCTGGCTTATCATACTTTGTTTTAACCCCTGGTCAATTCCATAGGCCGTCACAAAAAGGCCACTGACGCCAGACGTTTTTTCAGCACAAGCCTGTTGGTGGCTCGTAAATAATAAAGTACAAGCTAAACATACGATTGAACAGAACAGCTTATATGGTTTCCCTGATTTCTTCATCTTATACCAGGAGGTAAAGATAAGAAACCCTTATAGTTAATAAAAACATTTACCCAAAAAGAAATTTTGAATATGGGAAACCCTCTAAGTAAGGTTGTTGGAAACTATGCCTGATCAATAATGACGGATGAATTTCCGAATGACGGGGAGAGAATATAAAAACCCAGGACAGCAGTTGGTGGATGCAGGATTCCGGAGAATGGATGGGTCAATATTCCCGGATAATTTTTTTCAATCAGACCGCTTTCACCAGGAAATAATTTTTCTTTCCTTTCTGGACAAGGATGTAACGATCGTTGAGCAGCATACCGGCATTGACAATCCTGTCTTCGGCTGCTTTTTCCTTGTTAAGCTGCACCCCGCCGTCTTTCAGCATCCGGCGGGCTTCGCCTTTACTGGGGAAGACCGATGTTTTTTCGGCCAGGAAATCGGCCATCCCGATGCCTTTTTCAAGATCGGCCCTGCTGATCTCAAACTGGGGAACGCCTTCAAATACGTTTAGCAATGTCCTTTCATCCAGATGTTTCAGGGTTTCGGTAGTGCCTTTGCCGAATAGAATTTCGGATGCTTCGACCGCCTGGTTATATTCATTTTCGCCATGAACCCTTACGGTGATATCTCTGGCAAGGGCTTTCTGAAGAATGCGCAGGTGCGGAGCCGCATCATGTTCTTTTTCCATGGCTTCTATTTCTTCTCGGCTGAAAAGGGTAAAAATCCGGATATACTTTTTCGAATCTTCGTCGCTGCAATTGAGCCAGAACTGGTAAAAAGCGTACGGAGAAGTCCTTTCCGGGTCGAGCCAGATGTTGCCTTTTTCCGTTTTTCCGAATTTCCCTCCGTCGGCCTTGGTAATCAGCGGGCAGGTAAGGGCAAAAGCTTCACCGCCCGTTTTGCGCCGGATGAGTTCCGTGCCGGTGGTAATGTTGCCCCACTGGTCGCTGCCGCCCATCTGGAGCCGGCAGTTTTTGGTTTCATACAAGTGAAGGAAATCAAATCCCTGCACAAGCTGGTAGGTAAATTCGGTGAACGAAATGCCCGTTTCGAGGCGTTTCTGTACCGAATCCTTGGCCATCATGTAATTCACGGTAAGGTGTTTGCCTACTTCACGGAGGAATCCCAGGAACGAAAATTCCTTCATCCAGTCGTAGTTGTTTACCAGTTCGGCGGCATTGGGGGCTCCCGACTCAAAATCGAGGAAGTGCAGGAGCTGCTTTTTAATGCATTCCTGGTTATGACGAAGGGTTTCTTCCGACAGTAAATTGCGTTCTTCGCTCTTTCCCGACGGGTCGCCGATCATGCCGGTAGCGCCGCCTATCAGGGCTAGCGGGCGATGACCCGCTATCTGGAAATGTTTCAGCATCATTACTCCCACCAGGTGGCCGATATGCAAGGAATCGGCAGTGGGATCAATCCCGACGTATGCGGTTGCCATGCCCATGGAAAGCATCTCCCCGGTGCCGGGCATCATATCCTGGATCATTCCGCGCCAGCGAAGCTCTTCAACAAAATTCATAAGCGCCTTATTTTTCAGCAAAGTTAGAAAATATTCGGAAGTGTCCCGTTGTGACTGTCGCAGCGATCGACAATGCGTGGAAATCGTCCTTCAATTTTTATTTGTTTATTGCGATATTTGTAAGAAAATGAAAACAGGAAACCGCTAAACGGGTTATTCACAATAAGGGTTTCGAAAATCAGTCCCGGTTTCTTTCAATAATATTGGAAATATCAATAGATAATGGAAAAAGAGAATACCATCAGCTGCCCGAATTGCGGAGCCGAGATCAACGTAAGCGAAATACTTTATCACCAGGTTCAGGATCAGTTAAAAAAGGAGTTCGAGGCTAAAATAGCCGAGAAGGAGAAGGATATCCAAAAAAAATCGGCCTACCTGCAATCGGAATATGAAAAGCTTGTAAAGGACAAGGAGAACCTGCAGGCACAGGTTGATAAGGAAGTCAAGGTGAGACTAGGATCGGAAAAATCGAAACTCGAGGAGACCATCCGGTTGGAAGTCCGGAACGAAACTTCCGGACAGATTCAAACCCTGCAACAGGAACTTGAGCAAAAATCGAAACAGGTAAGCGAGTTCAACAAAGCGCTGGCCGAGATTGAGAAGCTCAAAAGGGAAAAGGAAGAACTGCGCGATGCGGTTGTCCTGGAAAAAGAAAAAGAGTTTTCGGAGAAGCTGAAAGATGAGAAGCTGAAGATAAAGCGCCAGACCGACGAAGAAGTGGCTTTGAAGATCAAAGAGCTGGAAAAGCAACTCGAAGACCAGAAACTTCTTGCCGAGGAGATGAGACGTAAAGCCGACCAGGGTTCCATGCAACTGCAGGGTGAAGTGCAGGAACTGGCCATCGAGGAAATACTCACTTCCCTGTTCCCGTTCGACCTGATCTCGGAAGTGGGCAAAGGCGTTAAAGGCGCCGATGTGATCCACAAGGTGAGAAACAAGCTGGGCGTGGACTGCGGTACCATTCTATACGAAAGCAAAAGGACAAAAGCTTTCAGCGCCGAGTGGGTCACCAAGCTGAAAGCCGACGCCCTGGGGACCAAAGCGGATATCTGCATCATCGTCACCGAGACCCTGCCCGACGGTATCGATCGTATCGGACAGAAGGACGGCGTCTGGATATGTTCGTTCAACGATTTTAAAGGCCTGGTGCTGGTTTTGCGCGAAAGCCTGGTCAAGATCAATGAAGCCTATGCATCGCAAACCAATAAAGGCGAAAAGATGCAGATGTTATACGATTACCTTACCAGCAACGAGTTCAAAATGCAGTTGGGCGCCATCATCGAAGGCTTCAGCGATTTGCAGAACAGCTATATCCAGGAAAAAAGGGCGATGGAACGCATCTGGAAACAACGTGAAAAGCAACTGGAGAAAGTGTTGTTGAATACCAATCATTTCATCGGTTCCATCCAGGGGATAGCGGGCAGTTCCATCCCCGGGCTGAAACAGATAGGCCCGTCCGACAACCTTTTCGAACTGGAGGAATAAGGATTTCTGCCTTAAATGATATCACCGGATAAATAGTTTCCGGCAGTAAATTCTGTTATCGGTTACTACTTTCACCAGGTAAACGCCCGGAACAAGAGGGCCGGTGCTGAATGAATGCAGGGCAGAAACCGTAAAATCCTGATCCATCACTTTTTTTCCGCCGAGGGTAAATAAGGAAATCTCTCCATGTTTTCCGAGACTATTTTTGGTTTCAATGGTAAGTTTTCCTCCAGAGCCGTCGGTATAAATTTTAATATCCTGACTTTCAGCGCTGTTAATCGCTGTGTTCAGATCCAGCGGGAATTCTGCCCGGAATAGTCCGCGGCCGTGGGAAGCGGCTAATACTGTATTGTCCGAAGTCCGCAGCGTCAGCATATCTACTCTCACATTAGCCATGCCCGTAGTTTGGGGTTGCCAGTAAACCTGGGCATCGTGCAGGTTGCTGGTCGACCACACGCCCAATTCGGTGGCGATAAGCGCCTGGCGGCTGTTTTGCGGGTGATAGATAGCCCATCGCACCGGCATATCGGGAAGGTTGCCTTCCACTTCGTTCCATTGTTCACCGCCGTCGTAAGTTTGCCATATCGAAGAAACCCCGTAATTGCTGAATGTTACCAGTAAGGTGTCTTCCGATCCGCCGATCGCGATGCACGAAATATTGGAAGCAGGGAATTCAGGACTGCCGATTTCGGTAGTTTGGGGTACCGCCTGTGCATTATTTACTTTAAACAGCCTGCCGCTCACCGTCCCCAGGAACAGTGTCGTGGATGACTCGTTAGAAAAGGGCGATATTTTTACATGTGAAAAGTAACCTTCGCAGAAGGTGCCAACATCAACGAAAACGCCGTTGCCGTTTTGAGGAATATCCGGAACGCGTAAAACCTGGTTGGCGTGTGTACCTACAAAATCCACCGCATTGGCGATCAGCAGGTTGTTGTTATTCTGGTAATCGGCCGGGTTGACGAACACGCCGCTCTGGTTGTCGATATTACTAACCCAGGTGCCATTCTGGAATACTGTGTACCGGTTGTAATAATAAGAAGTGAGGTATAGGTTTGGCTGGTCCTGGTCCCAGAAACAAAAAGCGCCGTCGCCACCGTCAATCATGTTGCTGATCGAAAGGGGAGAGCCGTTGTAAAGCAAGGTTCCGTTGTCCTGCAGCCCGCCGATATATTGGTCGGTTCCGGCTGTGGGATGGATGGCGCAGGTATAAAACTGTAATGTATTGTAATTGGAATTTTTTTGTTGAAAAACCGGAGGGCTGCCGTTAGCATTAGAAGTAAAGAAAATGCCACCGTCACTGCCGAAAAGCGCTGTGGATGACGAGCCGGGTTTATAGACCATGATATGCTGATCGGCATGGACATAGGTATCGCCGCCTCCGTAATACATCATAGCCCAGTCGCTGAGATGCTGCCAGTTGGTTCCGGAATTGGTGGAACGCCACACGTCAAGGCCGCCGGTATAAATAGTTTCCGGGTTGTTGGGATCAACGGTAATGGTAAGCGCATGCCAGGCAAGGTTAGCCCAGTCGCCGCTGGTGGTCGGCTTGTTGAGTTGGTCCCAGGTTGCACCACCGTCGGTTGTTTTGATGATATATCTCCCGTAATAAACAGGGTGGCCGTTGGCATTCAGATAGCCGGCGCCGATGGCGGCATATACGATATCGCCGTTTGAAGGGGCAGGCGCAAGCATCACCCTGCCGGGTTTTTTATATTGCGGTTGGGCAATGATCAGGTTGCTGATATCGTCGTATACAATCCAGGAGCCGACAGTGCCGTTATCGGAGGATAGGATACAGGCGCCTCCTGCATCATTGAGGTTCTGCATGGTTCCTACGAAAATCCTGCCCGAGGGTGTGACGGCAATGTCGCTCACCGCATACGGAACATCAGAACCCGGGATCAGTGGCAGTACCTGTTGCCAGGTAGATCCGCCGTCGGCCGAACGATAAAGCCCGTCGGAAGGAAGCGATTGCTGATTGGCCCCGTGATAATATCCCGATGATACACCGGCATAAATTACTCCGGTGCCATTTTCGTTGCGCACTGCTATTTTTGTGATGTAGGCAAAATTGCTTGTCGAGGGAAGCAATTCCCATGTTGCGCCTCCATCGGCGGACTTCCAGATGCCAACCCCGCGGCCCGAGGATTCACGGTAGGTTATCAATGCTGTTTGTACCTCACCGGTTCCGGCATAAAATACCTGGGTATTCGCCGGATCGTAGGTTATACAGCTTATAGAAAGACTGCTCCAGAAATCATTGACTGGCGACCATTGCGATAACGGGGAAGTGACATTGTTGTTGTACCATAATCCGCCGGTAACTCCGCCGGCCCAGGCTTTGTTTTCAGCATTCGGGTCCCACATAATGGCCCGGGTGCGTCCTCCCATCTCACTCGAAGTTCCTGACCATTGCAACTGGTATCCGCCAGCTCTTGTCCGGCTGAGTTTTTGCAGTATCCGGTTGGCTTCGATAAGGCGTTCGGCCGGAACCCGCTTTTCTGCCGGATCGGCCGTCATAAAAAATTCCTGAAGGGCAGCCATATCGGGGCTGTCAGCTTCTTTTTCCTTTCCGGGCTCCTTCCCTGATTTCCCAATGGAAATTGCGGCTGTTTCCCGGAGGTATCTCTCGTATTTCTTCCTGGCACGCTCAGGGCTTCTGTTAACAAGCACGGCTGTTAAAAAGAATCCGGCCGTAAGAAACGCTGCAATGGCAATCACCATCGTCTTTCTTGAAAAGATATCTGATCTCATCGGGAAGTGTTTTTGCCAATAAAGATCGTAAAATCAGGGACATCATCCATATAGGGCAGCAATATAATTGATTACCTGAGAAGATTTTTATCTGGCCGGCCTGTCCTGTTTGCCGGCGGAGAAATATCAATGTGCACTATGAACGTCAAAGGACTATCATTTTTTAATTTGTAAAATTTCATGGTTCGGGGATATTGTTCAGGCTATGGTTACAGATGCCGGCAAACATTGTTGTACCGGGTCGGCAGTTTAAACTGAGATTTATTTTTACATGGATTTAATTATGGATAATATTGATATATTTGTTCTAATATTAGTGGAATAGCTTAATTTCATCGTTCTCTAATAATATTTATGAATGAAGAAATTGAAAAGTATCCATAATGTGAACAGGAGTTGCCGAAAATCCTTTAAAGAGTAGGATAAATTAAATTTAAGTTCAATGAAAAAAGTATTGATTTCGTTAACGGCAATTGCCATTGCTGTTTTTTCATCTGTTAACGCGTATTCTCAAAGCAGTTTTTCCTTTCATGTGGGACCGGCATTCCCGATTTCTGATTTCGGAAATGATGATGTCGACGATGACGATGCCGGTGGGGCAAATGTAGGGCTAAACGTTGGCGGGAAATATATCTATCCGCTGAATAATAATGGTTTAGGTCTTTTTATCGGGGCCGATCTTAACTATAACGGTTTAAAAGGCAGTGTGAAGGATTATATTGAAGATGAGTATCGTTACCTCGGAGTCGATGACGAGGATATTTCATATTACAAGTTTATAAACGTTCCGGTTACTGCCGGGTTAAGCGGCACCTATTCCGGCAATGGACAAGTATCCGTGTTTGGTGAAGTTGGCATAGGAGTTGATTTCCTGAAGATTACAGATCTGACTATTGAAGTTAATAATAAAGATATGGTAACAAACTTTGATATGTCTGCGCAACTGGCATATGTAATCGGCGGAGGCGTTTGGATCAATGATAAAGTCGGTATCGGGTTACATTACAACAACCTGGGGAAACATGAGATTAACGGAGAAATGAAATATTCCGGATATACTGAAGATCTGGAAAGCAGTGATTTAAAAGTCGGTCTGGTTACGCTGACACTCGGAGTCAAACTTTAAACTATACCGGCAATTAACAGCTCTGTGCCCTGCAGATTTTGAAGGGAACCAGAAAAAAACGGTTGCGGGCGGGTGTCGGAAGACACCCGCCCGCAACCGTTATAGCGACAGAAATTTTATATTGCCCAAAACCGGGAAATTCGCTCAAACCGGAACTGCATGAAAGATCAGAATGTTGGGTTTCCCACACCCGCCGTCATTTTTCCGCCCGGGGAAAGTCTCCGGTTCAACAACTCCCGTTTCTTTTTAGCCTCCCGGCGCCGGATTTCAGAATTCTCAGGAGGCTTACGGGCATTAGTTTCCTGTTTCCAGAAGGTCGGTGCTGAACGAAGCAGAGATAACCATCTCTCCACTTGTGTTGTAGCCTTGATCCACACCTTTAAATTTAATGGTCCCTTTCACTTTTGTATCGCTTAACTCTGTAATCACAACCTTATATTCCGGGCTGGCTACCGTAGATACAAATGCCCTTGCCGTATAATACGAGTTTGGCTGCAAAATTCTGTAATAGCAGCACGCATATTCGTCGGGGAAGGGATATGAAAACGGACTGGCAATTGGGTATTCCTTGGTTGTGATGTTAGGGGCGTTTACATACATATCAAAACAAGTCTTGTTCAACTCGGTGATAATGCTGAGATGCTGTCGGCCGGAGACTGTCTGGAGAGTAGCTTTGGTGATGGTGTAAACGGAATCCTTTCCATCAAAATTTGCTTTCCATTGGTTTTCACGAGCCGGTTCATCGCTGTCCTTGCTGCAGGAACAGATAAAGCCGAACGCAGCAAGCAGGGGGATCATCAGGAATAATCTTTTCATATCAGTTAAGTTTTAAAGTTCATAATTTGCCTGATTATTCACGCAGACATTGCTTATTAATTTAATTTTATTGCATTGGTTACCGTGAATGTCAGGCATCAATAAAGTAGCATCAGGGAAGTCGCAAAATTGGGCAACCATCCCATGAGTGTCAATCACACTTTCGTGTGATTTTTGAGATCATAAAATTTTGGATAGAAGTTAGAGAAGGATTACTTCCAATCTTTACAACTTGTCTGATGATCCATCATGAAGCTATTGTGGCATGCGCTTACCGCTTTCATGTCGCAAATTCACCGGTTGGCGCGCTTCCTGAAGCATGTCTGAATTAACTTTCTTCCTTGAAGAAAAGCTGGTAAAAGTGCATCCCCGTTTCCTCATCATAGCCTTTTATAATTTTCTGATGATCGCCGTGTACGTATATATGGAAGTTCCTGTCCAGTTTAATCACGCTCCTGAATACCCTTGACTGCTTTTTGACTGCCGCCTCCGATATGGAAAAATTATCATTCAGTTCAATATCCCTTTCCTGCTCAAATTTTGATTTATAGGATTTGAAACTGTCGATAACTTCCGGTTCAGCCAGCACTTCACTGGCAAATTCATCCATTTCAAAGCTGTCTTTTTCCCTGAAAAACTTCACCGACCGGTTGAGCAGTTCGGCCTGGTCGGCCCTGGTCATTTCAAATTGTTCGGGTAGCTTTTCAACCACGAAGCTTTTTGTGAGGCTGAGGAGGTTTTTGGTCTGGAAAAAGCCATCGTTCCTGGGACGCACATGCAGGAAACGATCGGTCCAGTATTGGGCGTCGTTGCCTTTGCCGGTATTATCCACCACGCTTACCAGGTATCCTTTTTCCTTTTCGGAATTGAAAATCAGGCAGCCTTTGTCCAGCCTGTTGATGTTGATGCCGGTTTCTGCATCAATGGTAAAGCCGTCCTGCTCCTGGTAAACTTTCAGGAAAGTATCCTTGTTTTCCGACTTGAACAAGCCGACAGCATCAACGGTCTCGCCTTCGATGATGCAATCGCTGAAGTACACAACGTAAAACTCACCGCCCTTGATTTTCGGATGAACGGACTGTTCGTACAGGTGCTTTGCCAGGTTAACGGATTGTTCATGCAGGCAACCCGGATCCTCAAAAATGGCCGAAACGTAGGTGTAAACTTCGTTTAAGCAGATATCCGATTCGTGATAAAGGTTGTAGTATTCACAATCCCTGAACGAAGTCAGGAAATAGTTCTGAAGACAATCCTTTAATTCTCCGGTCAATTCCAGTTCGTTACCGGAAAAACGGACTCCTTCATCTCCCGACTTGTTCCCGACAAATTGTACGAAGAGCCTGTTTATGGAAGAGGATGAAAAATCGTGCATGATTACTTTTTTGGCGTTGCTTTTCCGGACGTTTCCCTGTGTTATATTTTATGATAGCTGGAATAAGGTACTCGTTATCCGCAGATCTGCTTTATAATAAGGTGCGGGCCGGACCATTCTTTACCCGTTAACATCGCTGCCTGCTTCTTTCCGCAACAGTTCCTTGAACTGTTCAATCTCGTAAGCATCAGCCAGCCGGTACGGCCCGATGCGGGTCCGGCATAATGCCGAAAGATAGGCGCCGCTGCCCAGCGCCTGGCCAAAATCGCGGGCCAGGGCGCGGATATAGGTTCCTTTGCTGCACACAATCCTGAAGTCAACTTCGGGCATGGCCAGCCGGGTGATCTCAAATTCCCTCACGTTTACGCTGCGGGGCTGCAACTCGAGGTCGGCCCCCTTTCGCGCCGATTTGTATGCCCGTTTCCCGTTGATCTTGATGGCGGAAAAGATGGGTGGAACCTGCATGATATCGCCCGTGAGGCTGCTCACAACATCGGCGATCATGCCGTCGGTGATATGTTCTGTGGGAAAAACCTGGTCAACGGGCTTTTCGAGGTCAAACGAAGCAGTGGAGGCGCCCAGCACAAAAGTGCCGGTGTATTCCTTTTCAAGCCCCATAAACTCTTCGATACGCTTGGTAGCTTTACCAGTGCAAAGTATCATCAGCCCGGTGGCAAGAGGGTCGAGGGTGCCGGCATGGCCGATCTTCACTTTCGGCATCGCCAGTTCCTTTTTGAAAAACGACCGCAAAGCGCCGATCACATCAAAGGATGTCCAGCGGTAAGGTTTGTTTACCAGGATAATTTCACCGGTCTCAAAATCGAAAGCCATTATACCACCGACAGATTAAAGCCTGCCAGCAGAAGGCCGATAATGATCACTCCGACAATGATGCGGTAGTAACCGAACAGCTTAAAACCGTGATCGGTCAGGAATTTGATGAAGACTTTTATGGCTGCCATAGCAACCAGGAACCCGACAATATTCCCGAGGGCAAGCAGCCGGATATTGTACGATGTCAAAATCTGGGGCGCATCCTGAAAAGTATCCCACAGGCTTTTGGCAAAAGCACCTGCCAGGGTGGGTACTGCAAGGAAAAAGGAAAATTCGGCGGCAGCCTGCCGGGTGAGCTTCTGCTGCATCCCGCCGATAATGGTGGCGGCGCTCCGGCTCAACCCGGGGAAAATCACCGACAGTATCTGGAAGAGACCGATAATAAACGAATTACGATACGTCATCTGCTCTTCGGAACGGATGATGGGATTTTTGAACCAGTTGTCTACGAATAGGAGTATAATCCCTCCAAGGAACATCACCACGGCAATGAAGAGCGGTGATCCGAGCGCACGGTCGATATGCTCCTTGAGGAGGATACCGACAATGGCTGCCGGGATAAAAGCAACGATCAGCTTCAGGTAAAAGCTGAATTTTTTAAAATCAATGAATTTTTTCCAATACAGGACAATCACCGAGATAATCGTCCCGAATTGTATGTTTTCGATAAAGAGCTTTGTAAATGCTTCCTTTTCAATCCCCATGAATGAGGCGGTCAGCGCCATGTGTCCGGTAGACGAAATGGGAAGGAATTCGGTGATGCCTTCAACAATGGCTATAATGATTGCCTGTAACCAACTCATGCTATTCTTTTGGTTTCTTCATGATGGCAAAAAGTTCAACCACGAAACCCGAAAGAATCAGGATTGGGGACAGTGTCAGCCTTTTGAAATTAAACATATCATAGTTGAAGACGTTCGGGTCTTTTGATCCGCCGCCTATCATCAGAATGAATCCCAGCATAATCAGCAGTACGCCGATGCCCATGATAATATAGTTTTCACGTGTAAGGGCGAACTGGGGAGGCTTTTCGTCAAATTTCCGTTTAGCGGGGGTAGCCGGAACTACTTTTGTTTCTTTAGCCATTGAATTGTTATTTAACAGGTTATGAAAATTCGGTTCATTGTTAGCTCATGTGAAGGCTGTCGGCTTTCATATGCAGGAATTTCCGAACGGCAAAATAGGTGGAAAGCCCTGAAAGAAACACGCCGATCATCACCAACAATCCATACATCACTGTGAAAGATCGCATGTCCTCAAGTTGTATCAGTTCGGGAATCCTCTGTCTGGCAATCCATAAAGTACCCATCAGGAATCCTATTGCCAGCAGCGAAGCGATGAGGCCATGCAACATGCTTCGCCGGATAAAAGGCCGGCGGATAAATGATTCCGTTGCTCCGACCAGTTGCATGCTCCTGATCAGGAAGCGCCGTGAATAGATCGAAAGCTTAATGGTATTGTTGATCAGGACAATGGCAATGATAATGAGCAACATGCTGAACCCGGTTATCACCATGCTGATTTTCCGGATGTTGTCGTTTACAACATCAATCATCGACTTCTGGTAAACGACTTCCTTAACCAGGGGATTGGACTTCAGTTGCTTTTCGATTTTTGAAATGCTGTCGTTATTGGTATATTCCGATTTCAACTGAAGGTCGATAGCTGCCGGCAACGGATTGAAATCAAGGAAATGGATAAAATCCTCGCCGAGATCCTCAGTAAGTTCTCTGGCTGCTTCCTCCCGGCTGATATATTGCGAAGAACGCACATACCGGGTACGGTCAAGCTTTTGTTTGTACGTCAGTATCATCGATTCACTGCTGTCTTCTTTCATCAGCAGCGAAATGCGGATATTTTCGCGGACATATTCCGAAAGTTTTTTCCCGTGAAGAATAATCAATCCGAGCAATCCAAGCATGAACAGTACCAGCATAATGCTGATAATACTCGTTACATACGAAGTGCGAAGCCTTCGCTGTCCAAAACTCTCGTTCGATTGTGAATTGGTCATCGGTGGCAACGAAAGTACAAAATTTTATAATCGGCTCATGAATACCAAACTGCGGCGTTTTCGTGTAAAGATGAAAAACGGTACTTTTGCACCCTCATTGTCAGCATGAAATCCGGTGAAACGCCTTCCCGGATTATGATAATTTAACAAGCCAACATACCTTTTAAGTTTTTAGTGCATGGATTATAACTTTCGCGAAGCCGAAAAAAAATGGCAGAAATATTGGGCCGATAATAAAATTTACAAATCGGAAATCGATCATTCGAAGCCGAAGTATTACGTCCTCGACATGTTTCCATACCCGTCGGGCGCCGGCCTTCATGTCGGTCATCCGTTGGGGTATATCGCCTCCGATATTTTTGCACGGTATAAAAGGCTGAAAGGTTATAATGTGCTGCATCCCATGGGCTACGATGCCTATGGGCTTCCGGCGGAACAGTATGCCATTCAAACGGGCACGCATCCTGCCGTCACTACCGAAAAGAATATCAACCGGTACCGCGAACAACTCGATAAGATCGGGTTTTCCTATGACTGGAGCCGGGAAGTGAGGACCAGCGACCCGAAATATTACAAATGGACTCAATGGACTTTTATAAAACTGTTCCATTCCTGGTTCGACCGGCAGGAAGACAAAGCCCGGCCTATAGAAACGCTGACCGGCATTTTTGAAACAGAAGGCAACCGGAATGTAAAGGCTGCGTGCAGCGACGGTACGCCCTTATTCTCGGCTCAGGAATGGGCTTCGTACGATGAAAAGCAGCAGCAGGAAATCCTGATGAAATACAGGCTGGCTTACCAGGCCGATACGGTCGTCAACTGGTGTCCTGCATTGGGCACTGTGTTAGCCAACGACGAAGTAAGCGAAGGCCATTCCGTCCGCGGCGGACATCCCGTGGAACGAAAAAAAATGAGGCAATGGCTGCTTCGTATCACCGCATATGCTGACCGTCTGCTAAAGGGTCTCGATACCGTTGACTGGAGCGAATCGCTCAAGGAAATCCAGCGCAACTGGATCGGCCGCAGCGAGGGTGGCAATATGAACTTTGCTGTTGAAAACAGCGATGCCGTCATAGAGGTGTTTACCACACGCCCGGATACTATTTTCGGGGCTACCTTCATGGTCCTTGCGCCGGAACATGAACTGGTTTCTGTTATTACAACACCGGAGCAGAAAGACAAGATCGATGCTTATGTTACCTGGGCCAAAAACCGTTCGGAACGTGAGCGCATGACCGAGGTGAAAAAGGTAAGCGGGGAATTTACGGGCGCTTATGCGCTGAATCCGTTCACGGGGACAAAAATCCCGGTGTGGATTGCCGATTATGTGCTGACGGGATACGGGACCGGCGCCATCATGGCTGTTCCGGCCCACGACAGCCGTGACTTTGCCTTTGCGCGGCATTTCAACCTTCCGATCATCCAGGTGGTGAATAAACCGGGACATGAGCCTTCCGATCCGTCGACGTGGGAAGAGTCCTATGACTCTCACGACGGTATCATGATCAACTCGGGATTTATCAGCGGCATGGAGGTGAACCAGGCTATCACGGAAGTCATTCGAAAAGCCGAAGAGATGAAAATAGGGACGGGTACGGTCAATTTCCGCCTCCGCGATGCCATTTTCAGTCGGCAGCGTTACTGGGGCGAGCCTTTCCCAGTGTATTACAGGGACGGTATGCCATACACCCTGCCCGAATCGCAGCTCCCGTTGCTGCTGCCCGAAGTGGATGCTTACCTGCCCACCGAAGCCGGCGA
>Ga0209099_1000964_pt1 | contig 31622 bp, 28 predicted proteins | sample AD_JPNHW2_MetaG_FD_184430 | JGI IMG/M metagenome (GOLD analysis project Ga0209099, IMG submission 184430) | Active sludge microbial communities of municipal wastewater-treating anaerobic digesters from Japan - AD_JPNHW2_MetaG (SPAdes) (version 2) | ecosystem: Engineered > Bioreactor > Anaerobic... | reverse complement strand
AACACGCGGTATAGTTAATTGCCGGTGCAGTGGGTATTCGAGCGGCACAGCTCGTATCAAAAGTAGTTGTAACTTGATAGGAAAGTGCTTCGAAATCGGCAACTAACCATACCGCCAAACGTTCATTTAAATATAGACAACTACATTGAAATAAAACTTCTAATCTAAATGAGTATCATCAATAAAATTCTATAAAAATGAAAAAAAAACAAAACTTTTTGAATTCACCATTGCTATTAATGTTGTTATTTTTAGTATTTACAAGCAGTTGCAAAACTGATGATAATGGTAATAATATAAATATACCTAGACTGACAACAACAGTCATAACTGACATAACACAGACAACTGCAAAAAGTGGAGGGAACATAACTTCGGATGGTTTAGCCCCTGTAACTGCAAGTGGCGTGTGTTGGAGTATAGGCCAAACACCGACGATATCAGATAACAAAACAATAGACGGAACTGCAACAGGTAGTTTTACAAGTAATATTAGTGGTTTAACAGCTAATACAACTTATAATTTAAGGGCTTATGCGACAAATAGCTATGGGACAGGATATGGCAGTGTCATGACATTTTCAACACAAAACAGTACTATCGTTTTTAATCCTGATTTGACCTACGGAACGATGACCGACATAGACGGTAATATATACAAAACCATTACTATTGGGAGCCAAACTTGGATGGCGGAAAATCTTAAAGTAACCCATTATAATGATGGGACAGCAATACCATACCCTACTGAGTCCGAATGGGGAAACTTAACAACCGGAGCATTATGCAATTATGAAAACTCACAAATAAATTCAGAAACTTATGGTAGGTTATATAACTGGCATACGGTAAATACCGGCAAATTGTGCCCTACAGGGTGGCATGTACCAAGTGATGTGGAATGGACTACCTTAACTGATTATTTAGATGGTATTTACAATGCTGGAGGCAAATTGAAAGAAATTGGCACCATTCATTGGGAAAGCCCAAACGAAGGTGCAATCAACAGCTCAGGGTTTACAGCTATTCCGGGAGGGGCGCGAAACTTTGTTGGTATATTTGGGAGTATTGGATTTTTTGGTGGATGGTGGAGTTCTTCTGAGGTTGGACCTGACAATGCTTACGGCAGAAGTATGGATTTCGACAAAATTGAGGTAGGTAGATCCTCTTGGCCTAAACAGGTTGGGTTTTCAGTGCGTTGTGTAAAGGATTGATTTGTTTTTTAACCAGTTCCTCTTTTTTACTGTCCTGGATTATAACCCCTTCAGATTCGCCTTCCGTATGCTGTCCTTTTGTTTTTCCGAAAGCTTATAATTGTATTTATACAAAGCCGACTCCCAGTCGCCGTACATGGCGTTGGGCAGGACAATAAAGCGTTTCCCGAATTCATTTCTTAAACTGTCTACCCGTTGCTCCCGGGCCTCAGGAAGTTGTTTGTCGAAAACAGCAACAAAATCAGATAAATTATCACCGACCAGCAAACTAATATGATAGGTTTCGGCAATCTTTTTCCGGTATTTTTCTTTACTGGTATTATCAGATTTCATCATCAGGTGCTGGTTATCGGCAAAGGGAAAACCTTTTTCTTTAAGGTTGCGCAAGGTGCCTTCGCGTTGGTTTTCGGTGCGGTTGGTCACATAAAAAACTTCCGCGTTTTTTTCGGCAGCATAATTTAAAAAATCCACAGCTCCGGGTAAGTCGGCGGCAGCGCCTTTATTAACCCATTCGTCCCATCGCAAGGGGTACGCAATGCCGCCCAGCACGCATTCCGCTTCGTAGGGGCTGTTGTCGAGCACGGTTTCATCAATATCCACGATCACGGCCCGTTTTTGGTTTATGCCGGTATTCGCCACATCCTGTTCGAAGATCAGTTTGGCCAGGTTGAACGACTGATAATACAGGGCTTTGATCTCGGCAGCCTGCTGATGGTACAGTACTGCCATTTCCATGTAATCGTTGTTTTTTGTTTCCGGCTGGGTGGTGGTTTGTTGCACATTTTTACAACCGTTGGCAGTAAAAATGATTATTGCAAAAAGGAGCAGGATGGTTTTTTTCATTTTTTTGAATTTTGATTTATCTGCCTGGAGCAAATAAGATTCATAAAATTATAAAAAAATCCCTGCAAATTACTTGCAGGGATTTTTTAAGTTTTATTCCTTATAGTATGTGAACCTGATTACTCCTAAATATCAGGGCTAAAGCCCTTTAAACTCAAAGGTTTCTATAACCCCGCCCTTAAGGGCGGGGTTATAGAAAAAAACTAATAATCAGGACTTTAGTCCAACATGTGAATTGTTCATGCTAAACGGTATTATTTTTCAAACTTCATTTCCGCCATGCGGACGTAGCTCGCGTACCTCCATTTTGCGTTTTCTTCCGCAGCTTTAAACAAAGCCTCGGCTTCAGCAGGGAAGGTCTTTTTGAGCGAGGTATAGCGTACTTCGCTGCCCAGGAAGTTCTGGAATTCATCCCATTTTGGTTCTTTGGAATCGAGCACAAAAGGATTTTTTCCTTCTTTTTCGAGCATCGGGTTGTAACGGAACAGATGCCAGTAACCGGCATCAACAGCGCGGGAAGCTTCATCCTGTGTCTTTCCCATGCCGGATCTCAGGCCGTGGTTGATACAAGGTGCGTAAGCAATAATAATTGAAGGTCCCGGATAAGCTTCCGCTTCTTTCAACGCTTTGAAATACTGGCTGTAGCTGGCGCCCATGGCTACCTGTGCCACATAAACATAACCGTACGACATGGCCATCATACCGAGGTCTTTTTTGCGGATGCGTTTTCCGGCGGCTGCAAATTTTGCAACAGCCGCAATCGGTGTGGATTTGGATGCCTGTCCGCCGGTGTTTGAATACACTTCGGTATCGAGGACCAGCACATTCACATCATTACCTGAAGCAAGCACGTGATCAAGTCCGCCATAACCGATATCATAAGCCCAGCCGTCTCCGCCAAAGATCCATACTGATTTCTTTACCAGGTAATCTTTAAGTTCAAAGATCTGTTTTGCAATAGGATTTTCGGATTTTTCAATCAGCGGGATCACTTTTTTCGCAGCAGCATCAGAGGCTTCAGCGTTGTTCATGCCATCAAGCCATGCTTTGAACGCTTCTTTGGTTTCGGCCGGAAGGTCTGATTCCAGCCCGGTTTTCATCAACCTTTCTATACGTTGGCGAAGTTTTCTGACACCGGTTTCGATTCCGTAACCATATTCGGCATTATCTTCAAAGAGTGAGTTTGCCCATGCGACACCTTTTCCTGATTTTGCAACGGAATAAGGGGTAGCAGGCGCTGATCCGCCATAAATGGAAGAACATCCTGTAGCGTTAGCTACGATCATTCTTTCGCCAAAGAGTTGGGTGATGAGCTTAATGTATGGGGTTTCACCGCAGCCGGCACAAGCGCCCGAAAATTCAAATAAGGGTTGTGCAAACTGGCTGTTTTTGAAAATTTTAAAAATATCAATATTGGATGTTTTGTATCCAACCTTTTCCTCCATATAGGTATAACGTTCTATTTCGGCTTCCTGTGTTCCCAGCGGTTTCATTACCAGCGCCTTGACTTTTGCAGGACAAACATCTTCACAGTTGCCGCAACCGGTACAGTCAAGCACGGTAACCTGCATGCGGAATTGTAATCCGTCTAACTCTTTTCCGACAGCTTTCAGTGTTTTGGTATTTGCCGGGGCGTTTTTCACGTCGTTTTCGTTCAGCAGGAATGGCCTGATGGCAGCGTGAGGGCAAACAAAAGCACACTGGTTGCACTGGATGCAATTTTCCGGGATCCATTCGGGCACATGTACGGCAACACCTCTTTTTTCGTAACGGGTAGTACCTGATGGAAATGTTCCGTCTTCCCTGTTTAAAAATGCGCTCACCGGAAGGTCGTCGCCTTTCATGGCATTGATCGGTGCGAATACATTTTTAATGAAATCGGGAAGGTTTTTATCATCGTGGGCCACGTCATCCGGAAGGTTTTTCCAGTCGGCAGGTACGCTTACTTCAACAACACCTTCAACAGCTTTATCAATGGAAGCGATGTTCATTTTTACGATTTCTTCGCCTTTTCTGCCATAGGTTTTTTCGATGGCTTTTTTCATATGGTTCACAGCCAGATCGAAAGGTATCACGTTGGATACTTTGAAAAATGCGGTCTGCGTGATGGTATTCGTTCTGTTTCCTAATCCGATCTCCTCAGCGATCTTGGTGGCGTTGATGATATAAAATTTAATATCGTTGGCCGCGAGGTACTTCTTTATATTATTCGGCAGGTGTTTTTTGGTTTCTTCCGCATCCCAGATACTGTTCAACAGGAAGGTACCGCCTTTTTTCAGGCCTTTCAGCATATCGTATTTTTCGAGGTATGCCGGGACGTGGCAGGCAACAAAATCCGGTGTGTTTACCAGATAAGGCGCCCTGATCGCCTTGTCGCCGAAACGAAGGTGAGATACGGTAATACCGCCCGATTTTTTCGAGTCATAGGCAAAATAAGCCTGGCAATATTTATCGGTGGTTTCGCTGATGATCTTGATTGAATTTTTGTTGGCGCCGACCGTGCCGTCTGATCCGATGCCGTAAAACTTGGCTTCGTATGTTCCTTTGGGGGTAACGCTGATTTCGGGTGACAACGGCAGTGATTTAAAGGTAACGTCATCCACGATACCCACGGTAAACTGATTTTTCGGTTCGTTCAGTTTCATGTTTTCAAAAACAGAAACCATCATGGCGGGGGTGGTGTCTTTTGAGCTCAGCCCGTATCTTCCGCCAACGATCATCGGGGCGCCGGGTTTGTTGTAGAAGAGATCCCGGACATCAAGATAAAGAGGGTCGCCGTTGGCACCGATTTCTTTGGTGCGGTCGAGAACCGTAATTCTTTTTGCTGTTTTCGGGTAGACCTTCATGAAATATTTTTCTGAAAAAGGACGATAGAGGTGTACCGAAATTAAACCTACTTTTTCGCCTTTAGCCATAAGATAATCAATGACTTCTTTCAGGGTTTCGGTAATGGATCCCATGGCCACCACAATATTTTCGGCATCTTTTGCACCATAATAAGTAAATGGGTGGTATTCCCTGCCGGTGATCTTGGCCATTTCGTTCATATAGTTTTCGACCATGTCGGGAACGGCATCGTAGTATTTGTTGGCAGCTTCGCGCGACTGGAAGTAAATATCCGGGTTCTGGGCGGTACCGCGTGTAACAGGATGTTCCGGATTAAGGGCACGGTCGCGGAATTCCTTTAATGCTTTTTTGTCGAGGAGTTTTTCCATATCTTCCATAGCAGGAGCTTCCACTTTCTGAATTTCGTGTGAAGTACGGAATCCGTCGAAGAAATGCAGGAAGGGCACTCTGGATTTGAGGGCTGTAAAATGGGCCACACCAGCAATATCCATAATTTCCTGAACGCTGCCGGTGGCGAGCATGGCAAAACCGGTGTTACGGCAAGCCATCACGTCGCTGTGGTCGCCGAAAATTGATAATGCCTGGGCGGCAAGGCTGCGTGCAGATACGTGTAATACACCCGGGAGTAATTCACCGGCAATTTTATACATGTTCGGGATCATCAGCAGCAACCCCTGTGAAGCTGTATAAGTAGCGGCAAGCGATCCTGCCTGAAGTGCACCGTGTAAGGCTCCGGCAGCGCCGGCTTCTGATTGCATTTCGGATAGGCTAACCGTTTCTCCGAAAATATTCTTTTTTCCGGCGGCGGCCCACTCATCAATATTTTCTGCCATGTTCGAAGATGGCGTAATAGGGTAAATACATGCTACTTCAGTAAACATATAAGCAATGTATGCTGCTGCATAATTACCATCACAAGTGATAAATTTTGATTTTTTTTCCATTTCAATTTTTCCTATTAAATTGCTGATTATATGACTATTATTTATTATTTGCTCATTTCAGGTTGCGAATTTAATGATTTATTTTGTAAAAAAAGAATGAATACGATTAAAAAAGCATTCGCTTTTATATCGTAAAAAATTTTATTCAGCAATAAAAAACTAAACCGCTGTATGCTTATTTCTTTTCCGGAACAACAGTATCATTTAAGGCATCAATTGAATCCTGAGCCTGTAATAATTTGTCGGCATTATTGAGCGCATTGTTTCTTTCAATCTCCATCAAAGAGTCTTCTTTCTTTTTTTCGCGTTCTTCATCAGCCTGGTTTGGCCGGCAAGCAACCATGGTTGCAAGTGATAATATGGTAATTAAGATTTTTAAGGTTTTCATATTATTGTTTAATTATTTTCATACTACCAGATATGTAGGCATGCGGCTTTATTTTACAAAACTAATAAATCCGATTATAAATTCAAAAATTGTTTTGCTTCTGCAATAAACACATCCTGTGAGTCAAAAATTCCGTGATTATGATCCTTCGAGATCTCGATAAATTTTTTTGTTCCGGAAAATTTTTCAAACAACCGCACCCCCTGGCCATAAGGAACTGTTTCATCCGTTTTACTATGAGTAAATAAAATGGGGACAACAATGTTGGCTAGTTTTTCATCCGAAGTAAAATGATACCTCATCAGCCATTTTTTTGGTAAAAACATATACCACTTCCCGGTCATTTGATCAAGGTTGTAAAAGGTAGATTCCATAACCAGTGCATGGCATTTTTTATGTTGTGCCAGGTTCACCGCCACGGCTCCACCCAGCGACCAGCCCCAGATGATGATGTTCTGTTCCGGAACCCCAAGCTGTTGCGTAAGGTATTGCCATGAAGCAGCAGCATCTTCATAAATATCTTCTTCTTTTTTTATGGTGCCACTGCTGATGCCGTAACCGCGATAGTCGATGGCAAGTGCGTTGCAGCACATTTCTCTGAAAAGCCGCATGCGTTTTTCGCCCCGCGAAATGTTTCCGGCATTACCGTGAAAAAACAAAATGGTATATTCCGCTGAATCTGTAGGCATCCACCAGGAATGTAATTTTTGCCCGTCTGAGGTCGGAATCCATAATTCGGAAATGTTCAGGTCTCCAGGAGGAGGTGATGAGCCTTTTTGCGGTTGAAAAATCACATATTTCTGAAAAAAATAAACACAGACGCAAATCAGGGCATACAAAACTATGAGTATAATAACAATAAGCAGGATTTTTTTCATGGCCAGCGCATTAAAAAAGCCTGCCGCAGGATTCCGCAACAGGCTTTCAATTGATTAAATATTTTTATGTAAGCACAATAGTATATGTGGTGCCGTTTATAATAACATAAACGATGAGGTCGCAATCGCCATTTCCATAATCCACAGTAATGTTGGGGTATCCCGGGTTTACGATATCCAGAGCTCCGGAAGTAATCACCCAGCGGTAAAGCGACAGGCAGAATTTGCAGTATAAGGGTGATGTGATATTTACACTGAATGCGGCGCCATTAATATCGGTCCCATTGGCAGAGCCGGAAACGGCATATTCATCATCCCAGGGATTTAAATAGGTGTCGAAACCGGCGGCCCATTCGTTTTGCCTTTGTGAGGTCCAGTTAATGGTTCCTTCTGCAAAAGAAACACTTGCATTTTGTACATCAACAGAAAAAACAGGATGTCCCTGGCCGTTATGCCCTAAATTTGTGATGGTCTGGGTTCCTGTGATGTGGTGTTCCACACCATTAATTACTTCATAAAAATTATTAAATGTGGAGGTTGCCACAGAATTGGAGTCAACATAAAGGCCGGTCAGTACTGTGATGATCTGTCCTTTACGGATTACGCCGTCGTTACAAACACAACTATCACCATAATCAAGTGTCAGGGTTTTTGGCCAGGAACTGCTGATATATAAAGTAGGGCATCCGGCAATAGTGTCATTGGTGCTTTTAGCGCCCACCTGACGTGAGGCTTTTTGAATCTCCGAATAACAACGGTTGAAGGCTGCTTCTGCTATTGAATTATCCTGGGCAGCGCGATAACTGTATTCCTGATCGTCATCATCTTCTTTTTTACATGAAGAATAAATGATTAAACTTGCCGCAAACAAGGCAACAAGTGAAAGACTTAAAATTTTCAGTTTTTTCATGGCGATAATTTATTTAGTTAAACAAAAATACAATTAAATTATTAACGCAGCAACAGTTCAATTTATTTGGTCGTTATTTTTTTTTATTTTATTCGGTTTTTTTCAACGAATCATAATACAGTTCAACTAGTTCGCGGGCTGCAATATATGAACTTATTGTGTTATTAGCAATATTTTTTTCAATGGTTCTGATTTTGTTTTCAATTTTTTTGTTCTTATAAAAATCAGAGAACAATTGTTCCTTAAGCGCATAATGCATACGCGCGAGGGACTGCTCGGTTCGTTTTCCGTAAAAGTATCCGTTTTGCTCCGTAAAACGGTGGTAGTCGTCAATAATTTTCCACAGTTCTTTTATTCCGGTGTTTTCGCGTGCCGAACATGTGGTAACTTTTGGCTGCCAGCCCGAAGAAGGCGGAGGAAAAAGATTTAAGGCTTTTTGATATTCTGATTTTGCCATTTCGGCTTTGTGGATATTATCACTATCGGCTTTATTTATCACCACGGCATCGGCCATTTCCATGATGCCCCTTTTTATTCCCTGCAGTTCGTCACCGGCTCCTGCCAGCATCAGCAGCAGAAAGAAATCAACCATAGAATGAACCAGCACTTCTGATTGTCCAACGCCAACAGTTTCCACAAAGATGACGTTAAAACCCGCGGCCTCGCAAAGGATAATGGTTTCCCATGTTTTCCGGGCGACGCCGCCCAATGTTCCGGCTGAAGGAGACGGCCGTATAAATGCATTAGGATCAGCCGAAAGCTCTTCCATACGCGTTTTGTCTCCCAGAATACTGCCCTTGGTACGATAGCTGCTTGGGTCAATAGCCAATACCGCCAGTTTGTATTTTCGTTTGGTGACAAATGTCCCCAATGCTTCAATCAAGGTGCTTTTACCAACACCGGGGACGCCGGTAAACCCTATCCGCAGCGAATTGCCCGAATGAGGGAGGCATCCTTCCAATATCTGTTGTGCTAAAAGCTGATGTTCCGGAAGCGTGCTTTCGATCAACGTGATGGCTTTGCTTAGAAGGGTTCTGTTCCCTGATAAAATGCCATCGATCAGCTTTTGAGCCGGCAACTCCGTAGATTTTTTCAGCTTCAGGCGCGAAACTGCGTCTTTGTTGACGGCAGAAGGCTGGTCGATACCTTCCTGAACTTTCAGGGCGCTTTTATATGGTTTTATTGTCAACGGTTGATCATTTCAGATATACAAAATTACAGTTTTCCTGAAATAATACCAATATTATCTGTTCTGATGTACTTTTGTCCTTTAAACATTTTACATAATGAAAAAATTATTTTTTGTTTTTCTGGTGTTTCTTGCGTCATTTGCCGGGATGGCTCAACCAGGTTTTAATAGAGTTGCCGGAAGCTGGTTGGGTACGCTGGATGTTGGGGTTGCAAAAATGCGTATCGGCTTATTGGTTTCGGATTCTTCAGGAACATTAATTTCAAAACTTATGAGTCCTGATCAGGGCGTCATGAATATCAGGGTGGATAAAACAGAATTCGCGGATGACACTCTCAAAATAGTTTCAAAAGAAATTTCCGCCTCATTCAAAGGAATAGTGACAAAAGAAAATGATTCATTGAAGGGATTTTTTATTCAGGGGCGCAAATTCCCTCTCACCTTGTTGCGTGTGGAAAAACTTCCGGAACTTCTCCGCCCGCAGGAGCCTAAAAAACCATTTCCATACACGGAGGAAGAAATAACTTTTACCAATGATAAAGCAGGAATTTCTCTTTCAGGAACGCTGACACTGCCTTCATCGGGCAGTAATTTTACAGCAGTTGTGCTTGTTACCGGCTCAGGGCCTCAGAACCGTGACGAAGAACTGTTAGGGCATAAACCATTTCTTGTTATTTCAGACTATCTCACAAAGAATGGAATCGCCGTTTTACGCTATGATGACCGCGGCATAGGAAAATCAAAAGGTGTTTTTTCAACAGCAACCACGGCTGATTTTGCGGATGATGCCGAAGCGGCGTTTAAGTTCCTGCAACATGACAAACGGATAAATTCAGGTAAAATCGGCATCATCGGCCACAGTGAAGGAGGGCTTATTGCCCCAATGGTGGCGTCGAGGAACAAGGATGTTGCATTTATTGTAATGCTTGCGGGGCCCGGACTGAAAGGTAAAGACATACTATTACTTCAATCGGCGTTGATCGCCCGTGCCGACAGCACCTCCGAAAATGAAATCAAGGAAAACAACAAGCTCAACAAAAAGCTGTACGATGTAGCCATTAAAGAAAAGGATGACAAAAAAGCTGCCGATAAAATGCGAAAACTTATTGACGATTACTGGAACACGTTGAGCCCGGAAACCATCAAAAACATTGGTGTTGATAAAAAAGCACTTATCCAAAGCGTTTATCAGATCTTGGCGCCGTGGTTCAGGTATTTTATTAGTTACGACCCGAAAAACGTACTGACAAAAATCTCGTGCCCTGTGCTGGCATTGAACGGCAGCAAAGACTTGCAGGTGCCGCCGGCTGAAAACCTTGCAGCTATAAAAAAATATCTTACCAAAGCGGGGAACAAGGATTTTACCGTTAAAGAATTTGAAGGCCTGAACCATTTGTTTCAGCATGCGGCCACCGGCTCTCCATCCGAATATATAAATATTGAAGAAACCTTTTCACCTGAGGTTCTTGATTTTTTAACCCAATGGATAAAAAAATTAAATTCTAACGAAAACAATTAATTTGAAAATTTAATTTTTTTATGCTCGGTTGTCATTGGTATTGATATGCTTAGCGTAGTTCTATCTATTTCAATATTATGATATATGGGGCCGGTTTGAAAAAAAAACTATACTTTTGCCGCTTTATTTTTTTAAAACTAGAAACTATGAAACTGAAAACTTTGCTTTTTGCCGGCTTATTTCTATTAGGAATAGGCGGAACATTGAATGCGCAAATATTACAAATACATAATGGCAGTTTTGAAGACTGGCAAAATGTAGGATCAAGTACAGAAGAGCCAAGTCACTGGAGCTCAAATAAAACGGGTGGAGGGCAGGCATCAAGCGGTCCACAAACTTGTTTTAGAGAAACAAATAATCCGTACGATGGATTATATAGTGTAAGAATTGAAACAAAATCGATTACTATTATTTTTATTACAATTATTGTTAATGGTTCTTGTACAAGCGGTAAAATAGAGGCTCCTTCAACTAGTAAATCAGAAGGATATACACACACCATTAAAAACGATTCTATTTTTGGTTCAACTTTTAATGGCCGACCTGATAGTATTATTGGATATTATCGCTATGAATCGGTTAGTAGCGATTATGGAAAAATTGGAGTTTTTCTGCATGTCGGAAACTATTATGATCCCGAAACACCTGTAAATGGTAACCACCCTGATAGTACGATAAATAAAATCGCCAGTGGAACATTTTTCACACCAACAAATACTGTTTCTAGCTGGAAAAAATTCTCAATTCCTTTGACATATTTTGATTCAAGGACTCCAGAGTATATCCTTATAAGTATGACAAGCAGCGGAAATCAAACTGGTGGTAGCAGCGGAAGTAAACTTTGGGTGGACGGCATGAAGGCTTTTTACAACCCCATATTAACAACCGGAACTATTACCACAAGCCCTTATTATGTTTCTGATTTACAGGCGGCTTCTATAAGCATTCCTTTTACCTTAACAGGAACCATGAATGCCGGAAATGTTGTTACGGCTCAATTATCAGATGCAACCGGTTCGTTTGCTGCTCCTGTTACTTTGGGAACCTTGACTACAACCGCTTCCGGCACCATAACGGGAACCATTCCTGCCGGAACAGCAACCGGAAGCGGATATCGTGTTAGGGTTGTTTCTTCAGACTATGTCCTTACAGCAGCCGACAACGGAAGCGACCTGCAAATTTACCTGGCTTCGAATTCGGTTGCTCCAACTGCACTGCAAACCATTGAAGCCGGCACAAACGGTACTTCAATTTCAGCCACAGAAGTTGGTACGGCCCTTTCACGCGAATGGAAATACAGCGCCACTTCAGGTGGCCCTTATAGCTCTTTTACACCTGCTGAAACAGGCGTTACATTTACACCGGCTTTTGCCACTTATGGAAGCCGTTTCGTTGTTTGTGAATCTAATTTTCCTGATGGTATAACCGTTACTTCCTCAGAAGTTCAGATTGATGTGGTGGATAATTCTGTATCACCTGCAACCACCCAAAATATTGATATGACCGTAGCCGGAACCCAGATCGATGTTACAGAAAACCCGGCCGGAAGTTCACGCGAGTGGTTATTTACCACCACCACGGGCGGGCCTTATACCTCGTTTTCACCAGCAGAAACCGCGTTGTCTTATATTCCATTGTTTAACACCCCGGGTACTTTTTATGTGGTATGCCAGAGTGTGATCAATGGTCTGCCTGTAACTTCGGACGAAGTACAAATCATCGTAACTGATGTAACCGGGATCCAGACGAATAATTCAGATGACGTTAAGGTGTATTTTTCTGAAAACGCACTTGTTGCTGATATGGAAACCAGCTCTTTAATTAATGCTGTGTTACAATTATACAATATGAACGGCCAGCTTGTTGCTGAATTTGATCTGCAGAAAAATGCTGTCAACCGCCATGAGTTTAATGTTCCTGCCGGATTATATCTGTACCGGATTGGGACAGGTGAAGAAAACATCTCTGGAAAAATTTTGAAGAACTAGAATTTTTAGACAGAATAAAAAGGGCGGCAGTTTCAAAAAACTGCCGCCCTTTTTGTTTATCCTTATTAGGTATCTGTGAAAAACTAGTTCCCGTTATAGGCCCATTTCAGGTACACAGAGCCCCAGGTAAATCCGGCGCCGAATGCTACAAGAACAATATTGTCGCCTTTTTTCAGTTTGGATTCCCATTCCCATAAACATAAAGGAATTGTGGCTGCTGTAGTATTGCCGTATTTCTGGATATTGATCATGGTTTTATTGCTGTCGATCCCGATCCGGCGTGCCGTAGCCTCAATGATTCTCAGGTTTGCCTGATGAGGTACCAGCCAGTTCAGGTTATCGATAGTCAGGTTGTTGCGTTTCATGATTTTTTCAGTCGCATCGGCCATTTTAACGACCGCAACTTTAAAAACAGGCTGTCCTTCCTGGTAAATGAAATGCTCACGTGCGTCAACAGTTTTATGGTTGGCTGGTTTTAATGACCCGCCGGCTTTTTGATGCAAGTGTATCCGTCCGCTTCCGTCAGCCTGCATGAACGAATCCATAACACCAAATTCTTCGGTGGTGGGCTCAAGTAAAACGGCGGCAGCGCCATCGCCAAAAATAATGCACGTGGCACGGTCGGTATAATCCACTATGGAAGACATCTTTTCAGCGCCGACCACAATAACTTTTTTGCATTGGCCTGTTTCTACATATTTGGATGCAGTAGCAAGTGCAAACACAAAACCCGAACAACCGGCATTCATATCAAAACTGAAAGCATTCTTGATCCCTGTTTTGTCACAGATAATATTTCCTGTGGCCGGGAACTGCATGTCGGGGGTAACAGTGGCACAAACCAGAAGGTCAACATCTTCCGGCCTGGTCCCCGTCTTTGTTAATAAAGCCCTGACAGCTTCTGCGCCCAGATCAGAGGAGCCTTTTCCTTCTTCATTCAGAATCCGCCTCTCGAGAATACCTGTCCGCGAACGTATCCATTCGTCGTTGGTGTCTACAATTTTTTCGAGATCTGCGTTTGTAAGAACGTAGTCCGGCACATAGCCGCTGACGCCAGTGATTGCAGCCCTGATCTGAGACATAATACTAGATTTAAGATAATAAATTCAAAAACTTAGAAACCTATTTCTTTTTTTCTGTTTCAGTCTTTTCTATGGCTGGTTTCCCTTTATAGTAACCACATTCCGGGCAAACCCTGTGGTAAACAACAGGTGCTCCGCAATTGGAACAAACAGCTACAGTAGGATCTTTTGCTTTGTCATGAGTTCTTCTTTTCAAGGTTCTGGTTTTTGAAAACCTTCGTGTTGGATGTGGCATAATATTAATTTTTTAATGTTATTTTCTTTAATTCATCCCAACGGGGATCGTTATTTTTTTTCTGATGGTTTAATTCTTTGAGTTTTTTTATTACTTCCGGGTTGCAGTCGCTTTTGCCGTTTTTATCTTCAGGATGAACCTTTCGAACCGGAAGCATTAATACGATGCTTTCATAGATAAACTGGCTCAGATTGATTTGGTGTTCCTGAACCGGCACGATCATAATATTATCATCGGGTTCATCCGTTTTGTCGCCAAATTTTACCAGAAGCCTTTCATTACCGGAAAGCGGTTGCTTGTATTCTTCCAGGCAGCGGTCGCATTCGCACAACACATACCCGCTGAAAGCAAATTTTAACTCAAGCATATCAGGCTGTTTGTTCATTTCTATATGAACCAGCATGTTGCAGTCATTAATCTCGCGAAAATCATACTCACGAAATAATTCCATTCCGACAGCATACTCAAAATGATGAGTACCATCCTCCAGTCCTGAAAAATCTAATATGTATTGATCCAAATAATTCACTTTCTGCAAAGAATAAAAAGTTTGCAAAGTTATAACATTTTTTTATAACAAAAACAATTCAGATAAAAATGACCGTTAAATCAACGATTTATGCTTATTTGAATGCTTTTTCCGGCAGTCCATCACCATTAAAGTTCAAGCGGGTGAAATATTCCGGAACTTTTTTCCCGGTAAGGGCGTCGACATACAATTTTGCCAGGTACTGACCAAGCATAAATCCTTGTCCTCGCAAACCAAGGAATAATCCAAGTTCCGTGTCGATAATCATCCGTGGTTCGACATAATACCCGGCCCAGACCGCCTGGAAACCAACTGATGAAAGCTGGGGAACCCAATCAATAAAAATTTCTGTCGCAATTTCCAGAAATTCTTTTGAATTTATTTTAACGTTTTTTTCGGCTTCCTGCGCATCAACAGCCGGGGAGGCACATCCGATGATCTGACCGGTTTCAGCCAGTTGCTGACCATAAACGGCAACAAAACCCTTATAACGGCGACGGTCGATAAGCATATCCAGCGGATTTCCATCGAGTCCCATCATAGGGAGACGTCGTGTGATAAAGGCCTGATGTTTAACGGCATACAGGCCAGTGTCTATGCCAAGCATTTTGGCAAACTTTTCACCACCGTAACCTAAAGCATTGATAAAAACATCCGTATGATACTCAACATATTTTTGTTCATGATTGCGGACAATGATTTTAAAGGTTTTTCCTTCCTTGGTGATGTTGACCATCTGGCAGTCTTCGAGAATGGTTCCACCATTGTCTATTCCTAAACGGCGGATCAGGTCGATCACACGCCCCGGCGTTGCCTGCCAGCAATTATTTGAGATCTGTGCACCCAGGTATTTATCCAGTTTCGGATTGATAAGGGGTGAAATCGTTTTTGTAAAATCTTTGGGGGCAACCATGTATGCGTCTGACCAGGACATCGAATCTTCTAAAACTTTATACATGGCTTCGTCGTGGGCAAACGTTACGTACCGTGTCTGATGATAGTCGATATTTTTTATTTTCTGAAGGTCCTTAAAAATCTGAAGATTGTGCTGGGCGATATCGGCCATTTCGGGAAGGCTGAATGCCGGACGGCCACCGGCAATGTTTCTCCATGACGAACCTCTTCCAAAATTCGCCAGCACGGGTTTTAATCCTGCTTCTGCCAGATAACGGAACAACGCGCTGCCGCCGATCCCGCCGCCGGCCACAAAGGAAGCGACCTTAATAACTTCCGGTTGTTTACCGTTGTTATTTACATGAACATGTTCGGCAACTTTTTTCGGGTATAACTCCCCAAAGTTTACCTGGTTCGCCAATGGCCCGCGGGGAGTAGCTTCTCCAACCACCGAAATATCATAATTTCGCAATAACTGCTTCAGCCTGCGGATGCATCTTTTTCCACGGCAGGCCCCCATGCCAAGGCGTGTAGTATGTTTGATCTCATCCACCGAAATAAACTTGCGGTCGCCTATAACGTTGAGAATTTCTGTCAGCGTTACATCATCGCAATGGCAAATGTATTTTTCAAGCGGTTTGGCTTTTTCGGCTTTCTGAAAATCAATTTTTGAAGGAAAATTTTCTTTAACAATAAAGCCACGTACCGTGGTCAAGGCTTCCCCGTGAAGCGACAGTGATTTTACTCTTACAACATTGGTCTTATTGGGTTTTTTCAAAACTTTTTCGATGATGCCTTCGCCCAGTTTTTTCCCGTTGTTATCAACTAAAAATACCGGCGCATTTTCTTCCACATGATATTCCACAGGCAGGAACAGCCAGTCTTTTTTCAGGCTGTAACCGAATATGGCCAGTCCCGGACATTGGTAAACACAATCCATACAACCGATACATTTTTCGAAATCAATCTGGGGAACGGTGCTGGTAGAGGTTTTGGTGATGGCGCCGTGCGGACAGGCAAATTCGCATGGGTTACAGGCGAAGCCATACAGGCAGTCAATCTGTACAAACGGTTTTGCTTCCATACGTTCCGAAGTGGGGAGGTAGGGCTCCTGGATCACGCGCACCGGATGCTGCTGTGAGTCAATATATTCCTTGGATGTAGCAAGATACTCGTCGTAATCAAATCGTTCTTCCATCTCATTGAGAATCTCAAAAGCGACTTGTTTGCCGCGGACCACCGCGCTGGTGCCTTCGCCAATACGAATGGCATCTCCGGCTCCAAAACAGTTACGTCCAAATATCTCGTTGCCTTTTATTAATAGCTGGTCATCAGGAACAAGCCCGGTGCAAATATTTATAGCGTCAATACCTTCAATGATTTTTTCCGTTCCCGGTATCGGGTTAAAGTTTTCACATTCTGCAATGACCGCTCCCACGATACCGTCGTGTTTTTCATTAGGCAAGGCTTTGATGAGAATATGCGATAACATCACAGGTATCCCAAGCCTCCGGACGCGGTTTGCCTGCACGGGGAACCCGCCTTCGTGCGGCATGGCTTCGATGATGGCTTTGACCTGGGCGCCAGCCTGCATCAGCTGGTACGAGGTAAGGTATCCGATATTGCCGGCTCCTACCGTCAAAACATTTTTACCAAGCAGTGTAAACTCGTTGTTCATCATTTTCTGGACCACGGCTGCGGTATAAACGCCGGGAAGATCGTCGTTTTCAAATGCCGGCATGAAAGGCACGGCGCCTGTGGCAACAACAAGGTATTCGGCATCAACAAAAAAGATATCACCGGTTTTCAGATTTTTTGCAGCAACGCGTTTGCCTTCGAGAATATCCCAAATAGTGGAATCGAGCATGATACCGTCGTGATTTTCGCCGGCAAGGGTAGTGGCGATATCAAATCCACGCATACCTCCGAATTTTTTTTCTTTTTCAAAGAAGAAAAACTGGTGTGTTTGCATAATAAACTGCCCGCCGATCTTGTCGTTGTTGTCGAGGACGATATTTGAAATGTTGTGTTTGTTCAGTTCTTCGCGGCAGGCCAAACCTGCAGGGCCGGCGCCGATAATGACCACATCCGTCTTGTATACATCGTGGGCTTTATCTGTTTGCGGAGGAATAATCTCGGGCGTGTAATCTTTCGGGATTTCACGCACTTCTTTAATGTCATCAACCAGGGTTATGCAGATCCTTTTAATTTTTCCGTCAACCAGCATCTCACAGGCGCCGCATTTTCCGATTCCGCATTCGAGGCTGCGTTCACGGTTTTTCAGGCTGTGGCTGTGCACAGGGAATCCCGCCTGGTGCAAGGCGGCTGCAATAGTAAAACCGCACGGGCCTTCAATGGTTTTATTTTCGTATTTAAATTTTACTTTGGGAGTGTCTTTGACTTCCAGAATCGGGTGTTTGCTGATCTTATACATGGAAATGAGGTTATTTAGTGTAGAAAAAAATATTAATTTTGAAAAAATCACGACAAAATTAAATTATTCGCCTTTATCGGGGCTTTATTATTGTAAAAATATTTTTAACGGCACTTTTAATTGTAACCATATGAAAGACAAATTGATAGACTTTAATGCGTACCGCAGCAAAATGAATAAAAAACTATTATCGTCCGACAATCTGGTAATAAAGCGTTTTTTCAACCTGGACACCAATGCTTATCTTGACGGAGCAATACCGGCAAAAACCAAAGAAATGCTTGGGCTGGTATCATCCATGGTACTGCGTTGCGATGATTGCATCAAATACCATCTGATCAAATGTCACGAGCAGAACCTTAGCCGGGAAGAGTTGTTTGAGATTTTTGCGATTGCCAACCTTGTCGGAGGCTCCATTGTGATCCCGCATACCCGGAGGGCGCTGGAGTTTTGGGAAGAACTGGAAAAGGAATAGGTTTCATGGCTTGTTTATGCTCCCGGACGCGTTCGGACGCCATTAATACCGAATGACCTGCGCTGGCACAAATAATGAGGTTTTGCATGGCCAATATCACCGGAACAGGTATAAAAAAACAGCCGAAATAACTGTTTTTATTATATTTGCGTTTTGATAACTATGGTTTTTAAAATCAAAATTCACATTTTTTTTTCCTTATGTTTGTTGACACCATTCATTAATTATGGCCAATCACAAACTACAAAAATCATGGGCACCGTAATTGACGCCACGACCAAAGACCCCATTCCTTTTGTAAATATTTATTTTGCGGGCACCGGCGTACAAACTGTAACTGATTTTGACGGAAAATTCTCCATTGAAACAAAGCTTGCCAAAGACTCCCTTACAGCACAATATATGGGATATGTCACCAAGAAAAAACCGGTGATAAAAAACAGATTTCAGTATGTGGATTTTGAATTGGCGCCGGCCTCTTTTGAACTCAGGGAAGCTGTAATTTTACCCGGTGAAAACCCGGCTGAAATCTTATTGAAAAAAGTCATTAATAACAAAGAAAAGAATAACCGCGAGTTTTTTGATTACTTTCAATACGAGGCCTATACCAAGGTTCAGATCGATGCCAATAATTATTCAGAAAAACTGCAGAACAACATCCTGCTGCGTCCGTTTAAATTTGTGTTCGAGAGTTCTGACACCTCGGTCATCAATGGCAAGGTTTATCTGCCGGTATTTTTTTCTGAATCCATGTCCGACATCTATTTTCGCAAAGACCCCAAGAAATACCGCGAAATCATGAAGGCCAGCCGTTTTTCGGGTATGGAAAATAAAACGCTGACTCAGTTTTTGGGAGACACCTATATTAAAATGAACATCTATGATAACTATAATGAGCTTTTTGAAAAAAACTTTGTCAGCCCGATAGCGAATTTTGGATTGTCGTATTATAAGTATTACCTGGTTGACAGCGGATACATCGGTAACCGCTGGTGCTACCACCTCATGTTCAAGCCACGCCGTTCGCAGGAACTTACTTACACAGGCAACCTTTGGATCCATGACACCACCTATGGCGTGGTGAAAGTTGATATGAAGGTTGTGAAGGACGCTAACATCAACATCATAAATGAAATTTTATTCGATCAGGAATTTACCCTGGTAGACAACCAATACTGGATGCCGGTAAAAGATTTTATGATTGCCGACCTCAACCTTACGGAAAACTCAAGCAACATCATTGGGATCTATCTTCACAAAAATACGACCTATAATAATTTTCTGATCAACCAGCCGAAAGACCCAAAGTTCTATAATAATCCGGAAGCCATAGTGGTTTCGGACAGCGCCGTTGACAAAAAAGAAGAAGACTGGGAAAAAATCAGGCCGGTAGAACTTACCAAAGACGAGAAGAAAATATATGCGCTGGTGGATACTGTAAAATCTTTACAAGCCTTCAAGCTTTACAAAGGGATAGGAGAGGCCATACTGGGAAATTATATCCACATGGGGATTTTGGATATTGGCCCGCTGTTACAGATGTTCAGTATGAACCAGGTGGAGGGGCAGCGTTACAGGCTGGGATTCCGGACAAGTACCAAATTCAGCAGAAAATTTCAATTGATGCTTCATGGGGCTTATGGCACTGCCGATGATGCTTTTAAATTTGGCGGTACCGCCTATTATATGTTCAGCAGAAACCCACATACCATACTCGGTGTGAGTTACAAATACGATATCGAACAACTGGGCCAGAGTTCAAATGCCTTCAGCGAAGATTATATTCTGAGGGGGTTGCTCTCACGCAATAAATCAGAAAAGCTCACGATGGCAAAAGATTTATACTTCTTTTTTGAAAAAGATTGGTTCATGGGTTTTTATAATGATTTATTTCTGAGGTATCGTGTGCTATACCCTTTGAAAGGAGAGTCGGCCTTTAAATTTGTGGAAGGGAACAACATTACCACCAAAAATGTGATCACCATTTCAGAAGTTCAGCTTATAACGCATTTTGCGTACAATGAAAAATTTATTGCAGGCGCGTTCAGGCGGACGAGTATCGGGACAAAATATCCTATAATAGACCTGACATATTCGTATGGTATCAAAAACTGCTTCAACAGCGACTATGAATTTCATAAGCTTGACCTCCGCGTTCGTCAGTGGTTTAATATCGGAACTGTTGGCTGGTCGCGGTATATGGTCAGCGCCGGAAAAGTCTGGGGGACACTGCCTTTTCAGTTGCTAAAGATCCATGAAGGTAACGAAACTTACATGTGGGATGAGTATGCATTCAACACCATGAATTATTATGAATTTGTCAGCGATGCCTATTTCAGCTGGTATTACACGCATCATTTCGACGGTTTCTTTTTGAACCGCATCCCGCTGATCAAAAAACTCCGCTGGCGCGAGGTGGTATATTTCAAAGGCCTGGTAGGAAGCATCACCAGTAAAAATAAAGATTACAATATTTTTCCTGAAAACGTTTATTTTCTGAACAAGGGCCCATACAGCGAGGCAGGGGTTGCAATTGAAAATATTTTTAAATTCATGCGCATTGATGGCGTTTGGCGGTTGAACTACCTTGACCACCCCCGAACAAATAAATTTATAGTCATGGTATCCTTCAGGTTTAATTTTTAATGTACTTTTGCATTACTTCATCAACGATTACATGATATTACGAACCAACAATCTAATAAAAAAATACCGGTCCCGCACGGTGGTGCAAGATGTTTCACTCGAAGTGAACCAGGGTGAAATTGTTGGATTACTTGGGCCGAACGGTGCCGGAAAGACCACTTCTTTTTACATGATCGTCGGATTGATAAAACCCAACAGCGGGAAAGTTTATCTTGACGAAATGGATATCACCGACGAGCCCATGTATAAGCGTGCAAAAAAAGGTATCGGATATCTGCCTCAGGAAGCCTCGGTATTCAGAGGCCTCAGCGTTGAAGACAATATTAAGGCCGTGTTGGAATTTACAAATCTCAGCAAGGCGGAACAAAAACAAAGGCTCGAATCATTACTTGATGAATTCGGATTGCAACATGTACGTAAGGGAAAAGGCATCACACTTTCAGGCGGTGAACGGCGCAGGACAGAAATAGCAAGAGCCCTGGCTGTAAGCCCTCATTTTATTTTACTTGATGAACCTTTCGCCGGCGTTGACCCCATAGCTGTTGAGGACATTCAAAAGATTGTTGCAAAACTGAAAACAAAAAATATCGGCGTGCTTATTACCGACCACAATGTGCATGAAACGCTTTCCATCACCGACAGGGCATATCTGCTGTTTGAAGGATCTATCATGAAAGCCGGCACCGCCGAAGACCTTGCCAACGACCCACAGGTTCGTAAGGTTTACCTCGGAGAAAATTTTGAATTAAGAAGATGATTTTTCTTCAGGCGGAAAATTTTCTTCCAATGTAAAACGGGAAAAATATTTTCGTTTTACCAAAAACAAAACGGCAATCGCCAATTCAAATAATGCAGAAAATACCACCGAAACCTTAAGTGAAATCAGTAACAATTTCTGAAATTCATTTTCATCCATCCCGGTTGGCAACTCAAACATGTCAGGCATTTGTTCCAGGATCCTCTGGAGCATTTCTGTTGAATTCGTCAATGTGAACATCAGGCTCACGGACATAAAGAAAAAATATACCACCGCAATGATCCAGGTGTGGCGGTATCGCTGATACATACAAACAAGTATTACCAAAGGCAACAGCGTTTTTAAAATAAAAAAAATATTGACGGCATACAGGCCATAAAGTGTGAATCCGAAAATATCAAACCCGTTATCAAAAGATGGGGATATTGAAAAAACAGAAAAAAACACACGGGAAATCAAAATGACGAAAACGATTTTTAAAATTACCGGTAACGGTTTCCAGCCTTTGCTCATTTTTTTATTGATTACTATAGTTCATAAACTCATCACTCATATAAACCAGTTCAACGCCTGCCTCAGCAAACATCGATTCTGACTCACTTCCGGCATGATATTTTTTTTCACACACCACCCGTACGATGCCACAGTTGATGATAAGCATCGCACATGTCCGGCATGGTGTCATACGGCAATACAGTGTGGCTTTGTCAAGCATAATCCCCCGCCGTGCAGCCTGGCAAATGGCGTTTTGTTCGGCATGTACCGTGCGCATGCAATGATTGGTAGTGTGCCCGTCTTCATGTGTAACCTGTTTGAAAAGATGCCCTACTTCATCGCAATGCGGAAGCCCTTTTGGTGAGCCGACATACCCTGTTACAAGAATTTGTTTGTCTCTTGTAATGACACAACCACTCCGCCCCCGATCGCATGTGGCGCGTTGAGCAACCGTGTCGGCCACTTTCATAAAATACTCATCCCAGCTGGGACGTTCGTTTTCATGTTTTTTTTCTTCAGCCATGTTTTTCTATTTTTTTTAACACGAGCATAATTTTACTTTGAAGCTCGCTGATGCCTCCGTTATTTTCAAAAAAATAATCGGCCATCGCAATACACTTTTTCAGGTTTTGTTTGTTGGGATTGTCAGAATTCATTTCGCGTTTTTCATTTTCAAGAAAAACCTCATAAGAAATAAAATCAGTTTCAGACCCGCGGAGTTTAATCCTTTGGTAGCGGATCTCGGGTTTTGCATCAACAGCAAAAAGAAAAAAATCGCCTTTTTGTTTTAATAGCTCCACCTCTCCCGGCGTGCGAATGCTTTCGATGATGCAGTTTTTTTCACTAGCCAGCGCTTGGTTATAAAGCTGTTCAACAATGTATGCAGGGGAGTGCAACGCGCGAAGTTCGTTGGCAACAACCACCATGTTGTCGCGGTTTATTTCCATCCCGCGTGCAACAATTTCTTTTGTGATAAAAGCGCGCACCGAAAAATGAATAAAATTATTTTCATTGACGAGGTACTCTACAATAGTTCCTTTTCCTGCGCCAAGGGTTCCTGTGATACCAATAATTATCATGAAACAAAAATAGTAAAAGTAGGACTATAAATTTTTGTTTATAAAAAAAAACGCCTGTTTGAAAAAACAGGCGTCGTAATTTTTAGTAAGACAAAAACGCTGCTTACTTTTTCTTTGCAACTACTTTTTTAGCAGGAGCAGCTTTCTTTGCAACTACTTTTTTAGCAGGAGCAGCTTTTTTTGCAACTACTTTTTTAGCAGGAGCGGCTTTTTTTGCAACTACTTTTTTAGCAGGAGCAGCTTTCTTTGCAACTACTTTTTTAGCAGGAGCAGCTTTTTTTGCAACTACTTTTTTAGCAGGAGCAGCTTTCTTTGCAACAGCTTTCTTAGCCGGAGCAGCTTTTTTTACTGGAGCTTTTTTTGCAGGAGCTTTTGTTACTTTTTTTGTTGTTGCCATTTTAATTTGGTTTTAAATTATTTTTGATAAAAGTACTACGAAACAATCTATTCTTTTTTTATCGAAAATAAAAAAAATAAACATATTTATTAACAAATTATTGTAGGTTCTGTTTTTTTGTAAGTACCTATTTTAAAGGGTTTCAGAAGATATTTGAGTATATTTAAAATCTGTTTTTATTTTTGATTAAAAAATTTTTTTTTAAAATTAAAAAAAAACAGGCACCAAATCTGATTGATGCCTGAAATTTCATGAGTTCCTTCACTCAGGTTTATTTTTTCTTTGCACCGCAGCACCCTTTTTTTGCAGGAGCTTTTGCAGGTTTTTCAACCTTGGTTTTGGTCGTTTTCTTTGCTGTTGCCATTTTTAATAAGTTTAAATTATTGATGTAAAAATACTTTAAAAAGTTGTCGATTAAAAGAAAACAGCTAAAAAAAATAAACATTTTATCAACGGTAAAAAACATTTTTTTATGGTGATAGAAAGCTGCTATTAATCTTTTTCTTTATTTGGGTTGTGAACGTGAAAAAAATATTTATGTAAAAATTTTATTCTGATTATAAATTAATGAATATCTTTGTGGTAGTTTATTAACCAAAAATTATTGACATGGCTTATAAAATTTCTGATGACTGTACAGCATGTGGTACATGCATTGATGAATGTCCCGTTGAAGCAATCTCCGAAGGTGACATATATAAAATCAACCCCGAAGTCTGCACTGACTGCGGCGCATGTGCTGATGTTTGCCCGGTGGAAGCTATTCACCCGGAATAATTACCACATTTTTTTTACAAGAAAACCCTTCTTAACCGGAAGGGTTTTTTTGTATTTACAGTTTTACAATGTAGGCTGAATTTGTTAATTTTGTTTTACGGGTTGTTTAAATAATATTGGTTTATGAGAAAGCATGTTGATTTTCTTGTTATCGGTTCAGGCATAGCGGGCTTGAGCTTTGCACTGAGAGTTGCTTCCAAAGGGAGAGTCTGTATCGTTACAAAATCTGAAGCAAAAGAATCATCAACAAACTTTGCCCAGGGCGGCATAGCTGCTGTTATGTACGAACCTGATTCGTATGAAAAACACATCAAAGACACCCTGATTGCCGGAGCCGGTTTGTGTGATGAAAATATGGTGCGCATCACCATTACCGAATCAACAGAACGTATTAAAGAACTAATAGAATGGGGGACCGAATTTGATAAAACCGAATCCGGAAAATTCGATCTGGCAAAAGAAGGGGGACATTCTGAATACCGCGTCCTGCACAACAAAGACCATACCGGCGCCTCCATTGAAAAGGCCCTGCTCACTGAAGTCAAACGGCACAAAAACATTGAAATTTTAGAAGACCACTTTGCTATCGATCTTATCACAGAACATCACCTCGGTGTTGAAATAAATCGTAGCACACCCGGTATTAGCTGTTTGGGGGCTTATGTCCTCAATCCGGAAGAAAATAATATTATCACAATTTTATCAAAGATCACACTCATTGCTACGGGTGGGGTTGGAAACGTATACAGTAATACCACCAACCCATCCATTGCTACAGGCGACGGTATCGCTATGGTTTACCGCGCAAAAGGGGAGGTGAAGCACATGGAGTTTTTACAATTTCATCCTACGTCATTGTACAACCCCAAAGAACGTCCTTCATTCCTTATTACAGAGGCCATGAGAGGTTTTGGCGGCATATTGAAAACCATCAAAGGAGACGAATTCATGCAAAAATACGATCCCCGTCTGAGCCTCGCTCCCCGCGATATTGTCGCGCGCGCTATCGACAGTGAAATGAAAATCAGTGGCGAAGAGCATGTCTGCCTCGACTGCCGCCATCTGGATAAAAATAAGCTCATCAGTCATTTTCCGACCATTTATGCAAAATGCCTGAGCATTGGCATTGATATTACCAAAGAAATGATCCCGGTGGTACCGGCAGCACACTATATGTGCGGAGGAATAAAAATTGATGAGTATGGCAGAAGCTCCATAAAAAATCTTTATGCCGCAGGCGAATGTGCCTGTTCGGGACTCCATGGCGCCAACCGGCTTGCTTCAAATTCATTGCTCGAAGCCGTGGTTTTTTCACACCGCGCAGCTATGGATTCCATGGAAAAATTTCAACATCTGGAACTGAACAATCAAGTTCCTGACTGGAACTCCGAAGGAACTGTCCTCAACGAAGAAATGATTTTAATTACACAAACCTCTAAAGAACTTCGTGAAATCATGAGCAATTATGTCGGAATTGTTCGTTCAAACCTCCGCCTGAAAAGGGCAATGGACAGGCTCGAAATTCTGTACCGTGAAACGGAAGAACTTTATGATCGCTCGATTCTCACTGAAAAGATCTGCGAACTCCGCAACATGATAAATGTCGCATACCTGATCATTAAAATGGCTGCTCAACGTAAGGAAAGCCGCGGTTTACATTATTCACTCGATTACCCGGATCTAAAAAAATAGTATTATGGCACTGATAAAAAAAGTAAAAGGCGTGGAACCAAAATGGGGCGCAAATTGTTTTTTTGCCGAAAACGCCACACTCACCGGAGATATTGTTATGGGTGATGATTGCAGCGTATGGTTCAACGCTGTGGTTCGTGGTGACGTTCACTCCATTCGTATCGGTAACAATGTAAACATACAGGACGGCGCCATCGTGCATTGCACTTATCAGAAAGCTTCGGTAACTATTGGGAACAACGTTTCCATCGCCCACAGGGCACTCATACATGGGTGTACCATTCAGGATAATGTTTTAGTAGGGATGGGCGCTATAATCATGGATGGAGTTACCATCGAAAGCAACAGTATTATTGCTGCCGGAGCTGTGGTATTAGAAAACACGATCGTGGAATCAGGAAGTGTTTATGCCGGTACGCCTGCAAAAAAAATAAAAAGTATTGATAAGGCATTGTTAGAAGGTCAGGTAAACCGCATCTCGCGCAATTATATGATGTATGCAAGCTGGTACGATAAAGAATAAAATGAAGAAGTGCCTTAAGTGAACTAAAGTATAAAGTGCCTAAAGTGCGTAGATTGAACTTACGTTAAAACTGCCTGGAGTTAGTGATTGATAAAAATGAAAGTTAACGGTAAAAATTACAGAACGGTATGGATGGATAATGGCTCTGTTTTTATGATAGAGCAAAACCTGCTGCCATTCGAATTCCGTATTTATAAATCCAAAAATTACAAACAAACGTGTCATGCCATAAAAACGATGATCGTCCGAGGTGCAGGAGCCATAGGCGTTACCGCTGGATATGCCATGGCACAGGCATTTTTGGAAGGTGCAGAAAAGAATTTTGAAGATTATATAACTGGAGCAAAAAATGAAATTGAAGCGACCAGGCCAACGGCAAGAAATCTTTTTTACGCGGTGGAACGCGTCTATAATGCTGGAATAAAAAATCCGTTAGATGCTTTAATGGAAGCAGAAAAACTTGCACAGGAAGATGTGGATGCCAGTAAGCGGATCGGTGAACTTGGCCATGAGCTGATCAAAGATGGGTTTAACATCGAGACTCATTGCAATGCAGGCTGGCTGGCATTTACCGACTATGGAACCGCGCTCTCGCCGGTTTATTCAGCTGCAATTTCCGGGAAAAAAATTTTTGTTTATGTGGATGAAACCCGCCCGCGAAGCCAGGGCGCGCGGCTTACAGCCTGGGAACTGAAAAACGAAAATATTCCTCATGTAATTATTCCCGATAATGCCGGGGCATACCTTATGTCGCTCGGCAAAATTGACATGGTTATTGTGGGTGCCGACCGGATCGCTGCCAATGGTGATGTTGCCAATAAAATCGGAACCCTCGAAAAGGCCATTGTTGCGAAAGAATATGGTGTTCCATTTTATGTGGCCGCACCGACCTCCACCTTTGATCTGAATTCGGGCAGCGGTAAAAATATTACCATTGAAGAACGCGATACCGGAGAAGTATTATATCAGACAGGCCCCGACAGAGATGGAACCATGCATGAGATCCTTGTCTGCGCCCCCGGCTGTGATGCCTTGAATCCAGCCTTTGACGTAACTCCTGCAAAATTGATCACAAAAATCATCACAGAAAAAGGCATTATTAATCCTCATGAAAAAGAGATTAGAAAACTGTTTTCAACATGAACAAAGAAGCATACAACGGTGTAAAATTTGAAACGGTTTTTATAAACAACGCCGCCCCGCAAAATCCATTGCTTGAAGAACTGAAAAAGTGGTGTTCCATTTTTCACGAAAAAGGATTAGCGCCGCCTTATCCGGGCGGCTCATACGGAAACCTTAGCTTTCGCATACAAGGCCATATGTTCATGATTACCGGCACCTGCATTGGCTTAAAAAATACGTTAGATGATTCCTGTTTTACGGAGGTGGTTTCATGTGATCCGGAGAAAAAAGAAATTTCTGTTAAGGGATCGCGGGCTCCTTCATCCGAGAGTTTCATGCATGATCTTATATACAGGAACAGGCCTGATGTACACGCTGTTTTTCACGGGCATAATGCGCTCATCACACAACATGCGGCAGCTCTGGGCATTCCGGAAACGCTGGAAAAAACATCCTATGGAACGGTTGAACTTGCAGAAAGTGTGCTGAAGATCCTTGACCAAAATACCTTTATCGTGATCAAAGATCATGGTTTTGTCTCCATGGCGGGGAGTATGCAACAGGCCGGTGATGAGGCATTGCGATGGCTTGAAAAAGTTAAATTGCTCTAAAACCACTTGCCCGAACCGTATGTTTGTTTCATACGGTCAGGCTGATTTTACCAAATCATCGGTGTTGCCAATTAATAAATTATTTTTGTAAAAAAATTTTTTCTGTGAACTGGACCGAAACAATTGCGTTGATTTTCTCCGGTGTTCTTGTCGGCTTTATTAACACACTTGCCGGCGGTGGAACCATCATCACCGTTTCGTTACTCATATTTCTGGGGCTGCCTGCAACTGTGGCAAACGGGACCAACCGCGTAGCCGTGATGCTTCAGACCATCGTCGCTGTTTTTACATTTAAAAAACAAAAAATTCTCGATTTCAAAAAAGGCCTGATCCTTTGCATACCCACCACCATAGGCTCTGTAGCGGGCTCCATGACTGCCGCTAACCTCAACGAGTCTGTGATAGAAAAAGTAATTGCTGCCGTCATGTTCATGATGCTTTTTTTCATCGTGTACAAACCCGAAAAATGGCTAAAGCAAAAAAATCATTTAATTGAACGGCCATTAAAATGGTACGACCACCTGGCTTATATGATTATCGGGATGTACGGCGGTTTTATTCATATCGGGGTGGGTTTTTTTCTGATTGCCGCCCTGGTACTACTTTCGGGTTACGACCTCCTGCGTGCTAACGCGTTGAAAAACTTATTGGTTATGGCTTATGCCCCTTTTTCACTGGTTGTTTTTATAGTTTATGGTATGGTAAACTGGCAGTATGGGCTTGTGTTATCCGTGGGAAACGTCCTGGGCGCTTTTATCGCGTCACGTTACGCCGGGGCATGGGGTGCGAATTTTATTCGTTATGTAATCATTGTAGTTATTATAATTACCGTGTTACACCTGCTCAATATTTTCGATTTCAATTCGCTTTTTCATTTATTTTTATAATACAATGCATACCGTTATGCAACGTGTGCAAATTCGCTCCAATTAATTCACAATATGGACTTAAGTCCAAATTATTAGTTGGTTTAATTAAGAGGTTGTCTCAAAAGTCCTTAGTGTCCGCCGCGGCGGACACTAAGGTCAAATACTCATAAATTTTGACTTTTGAGACAGCCTCAACCATTGAAAACTTCGCACAAGCATGTAAGTGATAGGATGACTACGTGCTGGCCTGCCGCTGAAGGCAGTCATCCTATCACTAAAAACCTATGATGGATAAAAAAAGCCCCGCATGGAATGCGGGGCTTTTTTAGATCATCAAAGATCATCAATGGATCAAATTCAATATCAAATTGGTCGATTTGTCGGTACCTGTGAACTCCAGTTTAAACGTATACATGCCAGCCGGCAGGTTCTTTTGTGAAAACGTTACGGAATGTTTCCCGGATACCTGAGCTTCGTTTACCAGTTCTGAAACTTTCTCACCAATAGTATTGTATACTGTCATTTTCACAGTTCCGTTTTCAGGCAGGTTATACGTGATGGTTGTTCCTTCACTGAACGGATTCGGATACCCGGTAAACTCAAACCCGGTTTCTGTTTCAGAACCCTGAACTAAAATCTTGGGCATTAACAGATAAGTTTCATCATTTTCTTCTCCGTATTGGTTCGCAATAATGCCGGAACCGGAAAGTGTAAATTCCAGTTTTCCGGAATTCATTTTTTGGTGCGGCCTGAAGCCTAAAACGATCATCACGTCCCTGGCATCTACGTCAAAATGATTGGTTGTTGCATACACCACTCGTATGGTCCCGTCTTCATCGGTTACCAATAAATCATTTTCGTTAGCAATGACTTCGTCCAGGGTCTGATTGATCTTCACGCGGCCATTTTTATCGGTGGCTTTTGGCATATAAGCAGTAACCAGGTCATAACCCTGTGGGTAGTTCAGTTCAAGCCCCATGGCTGAAAACTCATGCATTTTTGAACTTATCCTTAAGGGCACTTCAAAGTAAGAAGGATCACTGGTAGTAATAAACTCATCTGAAGTAGTAATGATATCAGCCGGCAGTGATTTCGCGCCTGACCAGGAGGTCAGAGAATCACGGTATTTACTGCTGGATGCATTGTAGTCACCGTACCCAATCAGGTCGAGATTAATGGTGAGGTTGGAACCAGCCACCGTAAAAGGTTTGTTCATGGCAGGCCAATTGCCTTTCGGGAAGTTTTTAGTGGCCGTATAAGGTGATCCGATCTTTGTTTTAATTCTTGATACATCAACTGAATTGATAGCCTTGTTCCCATCAACATCAGCCGCTAATCTGTATGTCGAAGAAAAACTCCTTGACGGGTCCACCACGGTATCGCTTGTAATTAAATACATAAGAATGGCGGCGTCTGCTGCATTTACGTCGTTACACCATTGCATCGTATCAGGCGTATATTTGTCATAAGAAAGCAAATAGTTCCCATTCATAACATTGGTGAACTGATAATTACCTGAGGCGTCACTCGTGTCCCTTGCCAGTTCGGTTCCGGACACGAAATCTTTCAATATGACAATCACGTTATCTATATTATAAAGGACGGCATTGTATGTCGGAGGGTTGGGCGCCGGCGACCCAGTGATAGCCCTTCCTGTATAACGTGTTTTACCACTGATGCTATATCCGGTTGATACAGTAACGGTGACGGCATCGGTGGCAATACAACCGTTGTTATCAACAGTTATAGTGTATGTGGTCGTGCCAGCCGGAGATGCTGATGGTTGGGCAATACCCGGATTGTCCAGCCCTGTTGCCGGTGTCCATGTAATGGTTCCCGGGCCATTCAGCGGGTCACCAATCAACACCGGTGTGCCGCTATAGCTGCAATTTGCACCTGCCTCTGCAACGGGGAATGCTGTTATGGTAACACTCATGGTCGCGGTCGTAGCACACTGGCCGGCTGTCGGAGTAAATGTATAAACCGTTGTTCCGGCGCCTGCCGTGCTGATGGCAGCATTCCATGTTCCTGTAAATCCATTGAGCGATGTCGTTGGCAGTGTTCCCGGTGTAGCGCCTACACAATAAGGCCCAAGCTGCGTAAAGGTCGGAGTAATATTAGCATTTACTACAACGCTCATCGTGGCTGTGGTTGCACACTGACCTGCAGTCGGGGTAAAAGTATAAACCGTTGTTCCGGCGCCTGCCGTGCTGATGGCAGCATTCCATGTTCCTGTAAATCCATTGAGCGATGTCGTTGGCAGTGTTCCCGGAGTAGCGCCAACA
>Ga0209099_1000963_pt1 | contig 31646 bp, 28 predicted proteins | sample AD_JPNHW2_MetaG_FD_184430 | JGI IMG/M metagenome (GOLD analysis project Ga0209099, IMG submission 184430) | Active sludge microbial communities of municipal wastewater-treating anaerobic digesters from Japan - AD_JPNHW2_MetaG (SPAdes) (version 2) | ecosystem: Engineered > Bioreactor > Anaerobic... | reverse complement strand
AATACCAGTTGACTTGTTCCAAGCAGAATATATTGGATCGGTTTCTGTAAATGTTTTCAAGTACCCAGCCAAAGCGTGGTTTCCCCAGCCATATGCTGTATCCCAATTAGCAGAATTGTTTGTTGTATTGTGCCAAGATGAGGCCAAGTATACAGGATCGGTTTCTGTAAAAGTTGTTAAGTAACCAGCATCATTTACAAAATTTGAAACATTAGATCCATTCAAAGCGTAATCTTGTAAATCTGAAATTTGTGATTCTGTAATTGAAATACCAGTTGACTTGTTCCAAGCAGAATATATTGGATCGGTTTCTGTAAATGTTTTCAAGTACCCAGCCAAAGCGTGGTTTCCCCAGCCATATGCTGTATCCCAATTAGCAGAATTGTTTGTTGTATTAAACCAAGAAGACCCCAAGAATGTGGGGTCTGACTCAGAAACAACTGCTGGTAAAACATCACAATTTACATCTGATGGTAAACATTCTGGATTATAAGTTTCTCCTGGAGAATAAGGGTTACCATCCCAAACAGCAAAAGCGCTGTTCGCAAAAAAAGCACAACAAAAGAACAAAATAAAAAATTTATTAAAGTAACTAAAAAAAACTTTTTTATTATAAATATTCACAACATCGCCTTTCTAAATTAGAAATAAGGCATTTATATTATACAATGAATTAAAATGTATGCACAACTATTTTAATACTTCAAAGTTTTCTATTGAAACACTTCCATCGTCTTTAAATACATAATTAAATATTGCTTTTTCTTGTATATGTCCATCTTCATACATAACAAAACCAGAGTTGGTGCCAGTAGATTCAACTCCAGCAGAAAGCACATGCCAAGATCCACCCAATACAGGTTTTTCTGTAGATATACTATTAATATTTTCACTTACATATTTTTCTACTTTAAGTATTTTATCTAATGATTCACAAGAAATTGAATTAAGAGTATATCCGCTGTTATAACTTAATTTTGTTTTATCTTTATAAATATAAACACCATCACCTCTATCAACCATCTCTCCACCCATTGTATAAGCAACATCATCTCCGAATTCAATTAGAAGTTCTTCTTTTACATTCATGCCTTCACCGAAAGAATTCCACCAAACACTTGCAAGTTGTCTTTTTGTATTTTCGCCAGCAGGGCCTACTGTTCCCTCAAAATCTCCTGTCTTAGAATCTTTTTCTGCTAAGTAACTCATAAACTCTCCAGTGACTTTTTCACCTAATATATTTAGTCGTAACCAAACTTCATCATAAAATCCACGAATTGTTCTTTTGGAATAATAAAAACAAAGATTCTTCTCAGAAATTACTGCATTATCTGTTTGATTTGGAACATCTACATTATTTTTCTGTTCTTGGTTTTTTAAAATTAAATATCCAGCAAAAATAAGAACTATGACTATAAAAATTATAATAAATATTTTTTTCATAATTTTTTTTATTAAATACTAAATTTTGGATTTTTTCCAATTTTCTATATTCTTATGGTTCCCCGACAAAAGAACCATTGGAACTTTATATTTTTTTGTACCATATTTTAAAATTTCTGGTCTAGTATAAACTTCACTAGACGATATTCTCTCTTCTTCCAAAGATTCATATTTTCCTAAAACTCCATGGATCTGTCTTGAGATACAATCAACTAAAATCATTGCTGGTATCTCACCGCCAGTAAGAACATAATCCCCTATTGATATTTTTTTTGTTTTTAAAATTTTATCAATTCTTGCATCTATGCCTTCATATCTTCCACAAATTAAAATAATATCTGTATATTTTTTAGAAACTTTTTTAGCAAAATTAGTTGTAAACTTTTCTGCATTTGGTACAAAATTTATTATAAGAACTTTTGGTGTGGATTTTTTAGAAAATTTATTAACAGAAGAAAAAGCTTTTTCTACAGCTTTTAATATAGGTTCTGCACGCATCACCATACCAGGACCACCGCCATATGGTTTATCATCAACTGGTTTGTATCCATTTTTATTTTTGTCTTTAACAAAATCTCGTGGATTATAAAACTTCACTGAAACATATTTATTCTTGATTGCTCGCCCTATAATAGACTCATTCAAATATGAGTCAAACATCTCCGGAAAAATTGTAATAATATGAAAACGCATAATAAAATATTAGCATAAAAACAAACAAAAAGAGCGAATACTTTCGTATCCGCTCTTTTTTCAAAAACTAGATTCCTTTTAAGTCTTCCATTGCTTGGTCTACAGTTTTGAGAGAACTTGAAGGAGCAGGTCTTGTGCTTCCTTCTGGCTCGTTGATCTTTAAGTTCACGCGAGCATTGTTCTTCATACCAATCACTCGAAGTAATGTGCGAATAGCTTTTGCAGTGTTTCCCATTCTTCCAATAATCTTGCCCATGTCGGCAGGATTTACTGTAAGAGAAATGAGAACACCCATTTCGTCGACAGTACGATCGATTTTTACATCGTTCGGATTATCAACGAGAGCTTTTACTACATACTCCAAGAATACCTTGTCAGCGTCTTGCATAGTATTTCCGATAATATTTTTAATCAGTGCAGTATCCGACTAATAACTGCTTACCCTAATTGTATACGATTATTTCTTAGCTTTCAACTCTTTTCTTTTTATTGTAGGCTTCTTTTTTGGTAAGACATTTACTTTCTTTCCTTCAATAACTTTTTGTTGAACCAAAAAATTATGCATTGTGTCTGAAAGTTTTGCGCCCTTTGAGATCCAATATTTTATACGATCAGCCTTAAAATTTGCAGTACCCATTTTTGGATCATAATTACCAACTATTTCCAAAAATTTACCACTCTTAGTGCTATTTTTTGAATCAGTCAAAACAGCCCGAAAAGATGGGTCATTTTTCCTACCAATCCTTTGTAATCTTATTTTTAACATGAAAATAGTTTAGCATAATTCCGAAAAAAGGCAAACAGTATAATATTTCTTCAGTGAATTGTATTTTTATGTTATATTTAAAAAATAAAGATATTATGAGTAATAAAATAAAAATAAAACATTTAATTTGGGCCATAGTTCCAATAACTCTAGGTATCGTTTTGGCCATAATAACAACCAAAAGTATAGGATATGAGAAAATTAGCAAAAACTTAGTTGCCTCTTCTTATGTTCCAATTCAATCAGAAGAAATTAAAAAAGAAAAAGAATTAAAAAATTTTTATTTTATTAAGAATCCAGATAAGAAACCGAATGTAAAAGCAGAAGCATATTATGTCGGAGATTTGGATACAGGAGAAGTTATTTTAGAAAAAAATAAAGAAAAAGTATTTCCAATAGCATCAGTATCCAAATTAATGACAGCTACATTGTCTAAAGAAATACAAAATCAGGATGATACTGTACAAATAACAAAAAAAATATTATCTACGTATGGAGAAAACGGTGATTTTCATTTGAATGAAAAAATAAAAATAAGTGATCTAATTTTTCCTTTACTTCTTGAATCCAGTAATGATGCAGCTGAAGCAATAGCATCAAGTTCCGGTCGCGATTTTTTTATAAAGAAAATGAATCAAAAAGCAAATGAGTTAAACCTTGTAGAAACTTCTTTCTTAGATCCAAGTGGTTTATCTCCAGAAAATAAATCTACAGCACATGATTTATTTAAGTTTTCAATGTATTTAAAAACAAATGCTTCTAATTTACTTGAAACATCAACACTAAAAAGCTATAAAAATAAAAATCATATCTGGTTTAATAACAGTCAATTTTTAGGTCTTTCTGGTTATCAAGGAGGTAAAAGAGGTTACATAGATGAATCAAAACAAACAGCATTATCTTTATTTACATTGCCACTTGGAAAAGAAGGAGTTAGAAATATCGGAATTGTAGTATTACGAAGCCCAGATAGGTATAAAGATGTAAAAAATATTTTAAATTATTTGGAAAAAAATGTTTATTACGGTGGAGAAAATGATGCAGATATGGCTTGGGTAAAAAGTAAAGAAAATATTTCAGATGAAAGTGAACAAAATTTCATAACATTATTATTTGGTGGCGATATGATGCTTGACCGTGGAGTAGAAAGCTCTGTATCAAAAAATTTCAATGGTGATTTTTCTTCTCTATTTAATAATTTAGATATGCTTAAGAAAGCTGATATAACATTTGCAAATTTAGAAGGTCCAGCATCTGATCAAGGTCGCGATATGAGAAATTTATATTCTTTCAGAATGAATCCATCTGTTATACCAGCATTAAAGGGAGCAGGTTTTAATGTATTATCTGTTGCCAATAATCACGAAGGAGATTGGGAACGTATAGCATATTCTGATACATTAGTAAGACTAAAAGAAAATGAATTATTTTATACAGGTGGAGGTATAAATCAAGTTGAAGCAGAAAAACCTGTCATCATTGAAAAGTATGGAATGAAAATAGGATTTCTTGGTTTTTCTGATGTAGGACCTGAATGGATGATAGCAACTGATACGCAAGCTGGAATTTTATCTGCAAGCAATCCACGATTAGGAGAAATAATTAACAATGCATCAAAACAAGTTGATTATCTAATCGTGTCATTCCATTTTGGAGAAGAATATAAAACTATTCACAATCAAAGACAAGCAAATTTGGCACATAAAGCAATAGACAATGGAGCAAAAATAGTTATTGGATCTCATCCGCACGTAGCACAAGATACAGAAGTTTATAAAGATGGTTTCATAGCGTATTCTTTAGGAAATTTAATTTTTGATCAATACTTCTCTAAAGCAACTATGCAAGGAACTTTACTTGAAATTAAATTGAGTAAGGATGGAAATATGTCTGTAAATAAAAACACAGTAAAATTAAATTCAGTTTTCCAGCCAGAAAAAATAATTAAAGGAGTAGAAACTAAAATAAAAATGAAATAGATTAAATCGAGCGTCTCGTCTCTGTGTATAATCTTCCATATCACCACATATCGTTTTCACAACATATTGAGTTGCTCCGGCTCTATGGCCGTCTCTGTTTGGAATCTTAATTTAATTCCCCAACTATACACAGGCAGTTTCTAAATTTTGGTAAACTGTCATCTTTTTGAAAGACCAGCTTCACAACCAAATTTATTATATAAAAACAGAACCCCTTTTACAAAATAAAATTTTGTAAAAGGGGTCAAGATAAAAGTTAAGAAGGATTAGAAACCTTGAATTGACGAAGACCGCGATCCAGATTGCGAGAGTCGCGGTTGCCACTGTCCATGTGGAACTCGCCATCGATGTCTTTGCACATGAAAACCGCATCGCCATTCTGATCGAGCGCTGATAATCTGGTAATGCCGACAACATCATACATCTTGCCGGTTTCAAAACGATAACGAAAAGCACTAATAATTCCTTCAAGTGGAGTCATAAAGATGATATTTCCTAAAATACCATCGTCATAACTTTTATTGAGAAGGTCGGGTTCGTCGCCACCAACGTGCAGACCGGCATAATTCTGTTTGGGTCTTGGTTGCACCGTTTTGCGGTCAATCACATTTACCAGCGCCTTGCTCCAAGCTTTCCACACTTTGTCTTTGCCAAAACGCAAAGCGTAAGCATTGAGTGCATCATCTTCGGTCATGGTTTCAATGAAGATGAATTCCGGACGTTTCAGGTTTCCTTCAGGTTCCGGTATGGTCACCTGTTCCCAGTTGGGGTTTTTCCACTTATTGTTGGTGAAGCAGGTTTTATAGAAAAGAGAAATCTTTTTCTTTTCTTCTGTCCACGGATCAATGGGAATGGAAAAAATTTCATTGGCATACTTTTCGGCAAGCGCTTCCACTGCAAACTGTTTTTTGTCAGTGATTGCTATCTGTGCTTGGAAAAAAGCCAACTTGCCATCAAATTTCTTTGTTAAGGCAAGCGCCACCATCTGCGCAAGGGTTGCGCATTGTGGTCCAGTAGCTAACATAATAGCCACTTCGTCAGGATTTTTTGGATTCATAGTTTACTCCTCCATTTATTAAAATTACAAATAACTATTTACTTATTGATTGGTTTAGGGCCAATCTCACCTACTCATACATTAGAGCAAATCTTTAGGAAAAAGTCAACAGGCCAAACCTTATATAAATAAGGCTTATTTTGCGATAGCGGCAGCTTCGTCGAATTTTACAGAGAGAAGTTTTGATGCTCCATCAGAACCTACGGTTACACCATATAGTGTTCCCGCCCTAGACATAGTCTCACGATTGTGAGTAACAACTACAAGTTGAGAATGTTTAGAAAGTTTTTCTAGCATATCTCCAAATTTTCTTGAATTAGATTCATCAAGAGCAGCATCAGTTTCATCCAATATTAAAAATGGTGGTGGATTTACTTGTGACATAGCAAACAAAAGTGCAATTGAAGTAAGCGATCTTTCTCCACCAGATAGGGCATGAAGCTCTTTAACTTTTTTATGAGGCAATGATACATTTATTTCTATACCTTGTTCCGGTGTTTTTTCTTCTTCATATTCAGCTTCATCTTCTTCATCTTTCTTTCTCTTTTTTTCATCTATAACAGAAAGAGATCCTGTTCCACCACCAAACATAAGAGCAAAAAATTCTTGAAATTCTTTATTTATCTTTTTAATACCTTCTTGAAATTCCATGTCAATTTTTTCTTTCAATTCTGTCATTAAAATTTTCAAGGATTCTATACTTTTTTCCAAATCACTTACTTCTTTCTCCAAAAACTGATCTCTTTCTTTTACATCTTCAAATTCTTTTAATACTTCGCTCTCACCACCAGCACCAATATCTTCTAATTTTATTTTTATTCTTTCTATTTTTTTCTTTTGTTCTTCGTGTGTATTTTCATCTTGTTCTTTGGACACTTCAAAATTTTTGTACGCTAAAATATCATGACCAACTAAAATTGCTCCTTCTTTTAGCTCATTTTCAAAATTTTCTACTCTTCTCTTTATATTTTCTTCTTTTATATTTAAGAGATCGAGAGCTGAAATTAATTCTTGATGTTTTACCTTAAGAGTAAATTTTTCTCTTTCTTGTTCCCTTTCCTGTTCTGTGATACTTGATATTTCTAATTTTAATTTCTCTATATCTGAAAAAAGTTTTGTTTCTTCTTCTTTTATCTTTTGCATTTCTGCAAGAATTTCATTCTGTGTATTTTTTAAAGATTCAAGTTCAGAACTATTATCATAATTTGATGCTCTTTCCTCTTTAAAATTAGATGCAAATCTATTTAAAATATCACGTATTTTACCCAAAAGTGGAGCTATATTCTCTAAAATATCCATATACATAGCCTCTTCAAGATATTCATTTGATTCTCTAAAAAAAGATTCAAATTCTTCTCTTGATATAGAAATATTTTCAGAAAGTTTAGGTTTCTGACTTTTATGTTCCTCCATTTCTATCATACCTTCTATTCTTCCAAGCTTTCTTTCTATTTCACTTTTTACTGTTCTAATTTCATAAATTTTTCTTTCCAAATTTTTTAGCTCTTTTTCTTTTTCATTTTCTTCTTTTGGAATATCTGTATTCGTATCAGAAATTTTTAAAGAAATATCTGAGATTTCATTTACAATTTTATTTTTTTCAGAAGATATATTTGTTTTCTCTTCATTAAGATAAACGCTTTCTCTTTTTAAATATTCCATATAAAGAGAAAGTAAATCTACTTGCAAACTTTTTGCTTTTTCAAATTTTTCAACTTGTTTTTTTAAGAAATTAAGATGTGGAGCATTTTCACGACGTAACAATGAAACTTCTTTCATATTATTCACTGTGTGCTCAAGCTTACGCTCAGCTTCTTTCATCTTATATTGGTATATTTTAAGTCCCAATGCATCCTCGATCATTTCTCTACGATCTTTTGAAGATGCATTTAGTATTCTATCTGCTTCTCCCTGAGAAATAATATGATGTCCAGAAGATCCTATATTTACAGAAGCAAGTAAATTATTTATATCTTTTAATCTTACTTCTGAACCATTTAAAATATATTTATTTAAACCATCTGAGTAAACTTCTCTAGAGATAGAAATAGTATCATAATTTAAATCAATATTTTCTCCATTTTCATTCGTTAATTTAAATACTTTGTCTGAATTATTAAAATAAATAGTTACTCCTGCTCTAGAACTTTTTGGTAATGTTTTTGAACCTTTAAAAATAAGATCAAGACCTGCTTTTCCACGCATTGATTTCATTGATTGTTCTCCTAAAACAAAACGGAAAGACTCAACAACATTAGATTTTCCAGAACCATTTGGACCAACAACAGCAACTATCGGACTTTCAAATTCCAAATGTGTTTTTTTGGCAAAAGATTTAAAACCGTTAATTTCAATAGACTTTAAGCGCATATTAATCCAACCAGTTTCTTATTTTTAAAGCACTAAGAGCAGCACTTTGTTCTGCCTCTTGTTTTGATTTCCCCTTACCTTCTGAAATCAAATCTGTTCCAAAGAATATTCCAACTGTAAAATGTTTATCATGATCAGGACCAGTCTCATGCAAAACTTTATATGACGGTGTAACATTAACAAACTCTTGAGCTTTTTCTTGCACTAAACTTTTTGCATCTCGCCAAAGTTTTTTTGAAACAATTTCTTCTGTGCGTGGTAATATTGTTTTGCTTATAAAAGTATCTGCAACTTTATATCCTTGATCTAAATAAATTGCCCCAACGAGTGCTTCGTAAGTATTTGCTAGTATATATTGTCGTGCTTTTCCATTGTCTTTTGACTCTCCTTTTGAAAGCAATAAGAAATCATTCATGCCAATATTATTTGCAATTTCAGAAATTATAATAGCATTAACGAGAGCAGAGCGAAGAGCAGTTAACTCACCTTCTGTATAAGATGGATATTTTTTATATAAAAAATCCGTAACAATAATTTCAAGAACTGCATCACCCAAAAATTCTAAACGTTCATTATGTGAAAGCCCAGCACTTGGATTTTCATTTATATAAGAACGATGAATAAATGCTTGTTTCAACAAATTCTTATCTTTAAAAGAAACTTTTATCTTCTTTTCAAAATCTGAAAAATTAACCATAAATATTTTCAGCTCTAGACTTTAGATATTAAACTAATACTATCTACAGTCTAAGGCTCTGCTGCCTGAAGGCAAGCTAATTATTTTTACTAATAATATCGATCGCTTTTGTTATTAATGGAACAATATCGTTATATATACGAAGTTCTGGTATTTCTGAAAGCTGAAACCATCGTGCACCATCAAGACCACCAGAAACTTCCAATTGCAATTCTCTATATTCACTTTCTGCTAAGAAGTATGATACCTTCTTCAGTGTTTTACCATTTTCTGGATGACTAGCTACATATTCATTATCGCCAAGCGCTTCTTTTATTGTAATATCTAGTCCAATTTCCTTTTTTATCTCTCTTTTAGTTCCTTCTTTGATATCTTCATCTTTTTCGACTCTTCCTTTTGATAATGTCCAATATCCAAAAACATCATGTACTAATGCAAATAAAACATCATTTCCCTTTTTTGCATAAACTAATGCTCCTCCTAGTTTTTCAATAGGAAGTTTTTTAATATCTACTGGCTCCTCAGCTTTTTTCTTCTTACTTTTTTCTTCTTTGCCAGGCTCTCCTATTTCTTTATAAACTGCACCAAGAACACCATTTATAAATTTGCTAGAATTTTCTCCACCATAGGTTTTTGCTAATTCTATAGCTTCATTTATGGCAACTTTTGGAGGAACTTGTGCTCTATCTCCGAACAAAAGTTCTGTTAAACCTATTCTTAAAATATTTTTATCTATAAAAGAAATTTTATCAATTGGCCAGTCTGGAGCTGCTTTTTCTATAATCTCGTCTATAACTTTATGTTTTTTTATTACCTGCTCTAGTAATGTAAAAACAAAAGCATCATCTTCTAGCCCTGGAGCAAATTCTTTTAGATTACGTTTTGCAACCTCTTTTATGTCAATATTTTTTCCACTTCCAAAATCCCACTCGAAAAGCGTCTGAAGAACTATTGATCTTGAAAGGTGCCGATTTGCCATTGATTTAACAAACAAAAATTATTTTTCTGCTGCCTTCTTTGCCTTTGCTTTCTTTTGCTTCTTTTCTACTTTCTTTACTAAATCCAACACTTTCATGCCACGGTAAAAACCGCAAGAAGAGCAAACATTGTGTCTTCTCTTTAATTCGCTACAATTTTCACACTTAGTGAAAGAAGCCTTCTCTAATGCATGATGAGAACGCCTGTTCGCTGTATGTGATTTTGTATGTCTCATTCGTACTACCATAATGTTTCTATATTAGCATAATAAAACATAAAAGCAAAATAAAAAATTTTAAAAACCTATAAAATGTGATAATATAAACTCATATGGAAAAAGAGGACAAATTGCATAATTTAAGGCATTCATTAGCACATCTATTGGCAGCAGCAGTCTTGGAGCTATATCCAGACACTAAAAATACTATAGGCCCTTCAGTTGAAGATGGTTTTTATTATGATTTTGAATTTTCATCCCCTATTTCAGATAAAGACCTTCCAAAGATTGAAAAGAAAATGCGAGAAATTTTAAAATCATGGAAAGAATTTAATCATGAAGAAAAAATAGAACAAGAAGCAAAAGAATATTTCAAAGAGAATGAATACAAAATTGAATTGATAAATGATATTTTAAATAAAGGAGAAAAAATAACTTTTTATACATGCGGAAAATTTACTGATTTATGTCGTGGTGGACATGTAGAAAACCCAGCCAAAGAAATTTCCCCAGACTCTTTTAAATTAGATCGTGTAGCAGGTGCATATTGGCGTGGAGATGAAAAAAATAAAATGTTAACTCGCATATATGGTTTAGCATTTGAAAATAAAGAAAATCTAGAACAATATTTAGAAATACGAGAAGAAGCAAAAAAGAGAGACCATAAAAAAATTGGAAAAGAATTAGGTTTATTTACAATATCTAATTTAGTAGGAAAAGGATTACCTATGTATCTACCAAAAGGCAACATTATAAGAACTGAATTAGAAAATTTTATAAGAAAAGAAAAAGAAAATTTAGGTTACTCTTTTGTAACAATTCCACATATCGCAAAAAAAGAACTTTATATAAAAAGTGGTCATATGGGTAAATATGATGCAATGATGCCTACAATGACAGATGAAAATGGAGAAGAGTTTGTTATGAAAGCAATGAATTGTCCTCACCATTTTGAAATATACAATGCAGAACCACATAGTTATCGTGATTTACCTTTGCGAATAGCAGAAAATACAACAGTGTATCGTAATGAAAAGAGTGGTGAGTTGGCGGGTCTATTACGTGTTAAAAATCTCACACAAGATGATACACATCATTTCGTAACACAAGATCAAATAGAATCAGAAATTGAAATGATTTTTGGTCTAATGAAAAAAGTTTATAGTATTTTTGGCTTTAATGATTATAAAGTAGAAATATCAGTAAGAGATATAAATAATAAAGCAAAATATTTTGGTAGTGATGACGTTTGGGAAAAAGCTGAAAATATTTTAATTGAATCTGCAAAAAAAATGGGTCTTCAATATAGCGTTGAAGAAGGTGAAGCTGCTTTTTATGGACCTAAAATTGATATAAAAGTAAAAGATTCTATTGGACGAAATTGGCAACTAACAACAATACAGCTTGATTTTAATCAGCCAGAAAATTTTGAAATGGACTACATGGGAGAAGATGGAAGAAAGCACAGAGTAGTTGTATTGCATGTTGCTATATTGGGTTCATTTGAAAGATTTATGGGTATATTGATTGAGCATTATGCAGGTTCATTCCCTGTTTGGTTATCACCTATACAAGTTGCTATCGTACCAGTTAGAGAGAATCACAGAGACGAAGCAAAAAAACTTTATAGTATTTTAAAACAATCATCTATACGCACAGAAATTTTTGAATCAGATGATAGTTTAGGTAAAAGAATACACAATGCAAAAGATATGAAAACACCATTTGTAATAGTCCTCGGCGATAAGGAAGTTTCTTCAGGAACATTAACAATAGAAAATCGCGATGGTACTAAGTTAGAAAATATTTCACTTCAAGAATTTATTGAAAAAATACAAAAATTAATTACTGATAAAAAATAAGTATTACTTTCATTTCTAAAAAAACTATTACCGTAAAAACGTGTAATAGTTTTTTTAATTACTTCTGTCGGATTACATTAAATATTTATAATGATTTTATTTACTTCTCTTCGATTTTGAATCGAAGCTTTAATTTTTAATCTTAATTTTAATTTTTAATCTTAACTCTTAACTTTGATTTTTAACCTTAACTTTGATTTTTGATCTTAACCTTAGTCACACCTTTTCATTTTGCTACAATATACTGTGATAGATTGAAGGTGTATAATTAAATTAATAAATAGCATCCAATCTATACCAGTATACTGTGATAGATTGAGTTGAAAAAAACATTAAAAATTAATTAAAATAAAAAAAATATGCCCCATGTATCAAATAAAAAATTAGATAAGATCCTTTTAAATAAATTGTTTGCCAAGTTAATATCTGTGCTAGGTAAAGCACAAGACAAAAATTACTTACATCTAGTAATAAAAGAACTTTTTACTTATACAGAAAAGATAATGCTAGCAAAGCGTCTAGCTATCGTCCTAATGCTATCAAAAAACTTGCCTCAGCACAGGATAGCAGAATCATTGAAAGTAAGTCCTACCACAGTTACCAAAATATCTTTAAGAATGGAAAATGGAAAGTATGATTCCATTATAAAAATATCAAAAAAAGAAAAAGTTGATTTAGAAAAAATAATAATGAATATTTTAACAGCAGGAGGGATAATGCCACCAATGGTTGGAAAAAAATATTGGAGAAAAATTAATAAATAGCATTTCAATTTATACCAGTATACTGTGATAGATTGAAGAGGGGGGGGTGGGAATAATAAACAAATAATTTCAAATAGTATATAATTGGATTATGAAAAAAGCTGAAGGACTCAGGAAAATTCATGAAAAGTGGTTTATTGATTGCACCTGTGGCCTCAAAAAAACAGCTACTCAACCTGTACCTGGCGACGGCAATCCAGAAACACAAATTGTTTTTATTGGTGAAGCTCCAGGCAAAAGTGAAGACGAACAGGGACGTCCATTTGTAGGTGCCGCAGGAAAGTTTTTAGCAGAAATGCTTGAAAACATTGGCTTAAAACGAGAAGAAATTTATATAACAAACATAGTAAAATATCGTCCACCAAATAATCGTGATCCTTTACCAAAAGAAAAAGATGCTTGCAGGCAATGGCTTCATGAAGAACTTAATTTTATAAAACCAAAACTAATAGTATTTTTGGGCAGACATTCAATGAATGACTTCTTCCCTGACGAAAGTATTTCGCGTATTCATGGCAAACTTTTGATAAAAAAGTTTCAAAATATAGAAACAAAATATTTTCTTCCTCTATATCATCCAGCTGCCGCACTTTATAATGGCGGTATGAGAGAAACATTAATGGAAGATTTCAAAAAAATTCCAAAAATTTTAGAGAAAATAAAAAAAGCTGAAACTGAAGAATCACAAAAAATTGCCAACTCTAAAACAGAGCAAGCAAAACTTTTTAGAATATAAAATGTTAGATATCAATATTAGCTAGTTTTGCATTTGATTGTATAAATGCTTTTCTAGGTGGAACTTCAGAGCCCATTAACACATCAAAAACCTTATTTGCTTCTTCAGCATCCTCTATATCAACTCTTTTTATTATACGATGCATAGGGTCCATAGTAGTTTCCCAAAGTTCTTCTGGATTCATTTCTCCGAGACCTTTGTATCTTTGAATATGTATTTTATTTGTTCTTTTCTTTCCTTCTGTACCCTCTTCTTCCTCCGTTTCAGTTGTCTCTTCAGTCTCAACTATTTCAGCAACGTCAGCATTTTTGCCTACGATTTTCATTTTTTGTTCATCTGTATATGCATAATTTATTTCTTTCCCTATCTTTATTTTATAAAGTGGTGGTTGAGCTATGTAAACATATCCTGCCTCAATAATTTGTCTGAAGTATCTATAAAACAAAGTAAGCAATAGTGTACTTATGTGAGCACCATCCACGTCGGCATCAGTAGCAATAATTATTTTATGATAACGCATTTTTGAAAGATCAAAAGTGTCTCCAATAGAAGTACCCATTGCAATAACAAGTGATCTGATTTCTTTTGAAGAAAGCATTTTATCTATACGTGCACGTTCAACATTTAAAATCTTTCCGCGAAGTGGCAAAATTGCCTGTGTTCGTCTATCCCTACCTTGTTTTGCTGAACCTCCTGCTGAATCTCCCTCTACTAAGAACAATTCTGAATCTTCAGCACTCTTGCTTTGACAGTCTGCTAATTTACCAGGCAATGTCATTCCTTCTAATGCGCCCTTTCTAAGAACAGAATCCTTTGCAGCTTTTGCGGCCTTACGAGCTCTTAATGCCAATATAGATTTATTTATAATAGCTTTTGCGTCATCTGGATTTTCCTCTAAGAATGTAGAAAATGCTTCACCAAAAACAGCACTAACAGAGCTTTGTGCTTCAACTGATCCTAATTTTGCTTTTGTTTGTCCTTCAAATTGTATTTCTCTCAACTTTACTGAAACAACAACAGTCAAACCTTCAAGTACATCATCTCCAGTAAAACCACCTTCGGACTCTTTCATCATTTCATTTTTTTTACAATAAGAATTTAGAGTTCTTGTAAGAGCAGTTTTAAATCCAGTGACGTGAGTGCCTCCCTCTCCTGTATATATATTATTTGCAAAAGGAATAATACGATCTACTATATCGTCAACATATTGCAAAGCGACTTCAACAACAACATCATCCATTTCTTTCTCAACATAAAAAATATTTTTTTGAACTGGTTTCTGAAATTTGTTGTAATATTTTATCAAAGAAATTAATCCACCTTCGAAATAAAAAGAAACTGAAGGCAATTCAAGTCCAAGTTCTTTGAAATAAAAATGATCATTATCTTCCAATATACCTAAAGGTGCTTCTCTGGCATCAATAATTGTAACCTTTAAACCTTTAACTAAATATGCTTGTTGTCGAATATGACTTACTATAGTATTCCAATCAAATTTTATATCTTTAAAAATTTCTTCATCTGGCTGAAAAGTAACAATTGTTCCATTTAATTTTGAAGAACCTATTTTTTTTACAGGATGTTTTTTCTTTCCTTGAGAATATTCTTGTACATATTTTCCACCATCTTTATGAACTTCTACTTTACAAAATACAGAAAGGGCGTTAACTACAGATGCTCCAACTCCGTGCAAACCTCCTGACACTTTATAACCTGCTCCTCCAAATTTTCCACCAGCATGCAAAGTTGTCATAACTGTTTCAAGAGCAGAAACTTTTGTTTTTTTATGAATATCAACAGGGATACCTCTTCCATTGTCGGCTACACGAATACGATTGTTTGGTAGAACTACAACTTCAATATGATCACAAAATCCACCCATCGCTTCATCGCGAGAGTTATCAAAAATTTCCCATATTAAATGATGCAATCCTTCTGGTCCGGTAGTTCCAATATACATACCAGGACGACGTCTTACAGGATCAAGCCCTTCGAGAACAGAGATATCCGAAGCGTCATAATGATGTACTTTTTCAGTTTCTTTTTTGTCTTTTTCTTTAGCCATTTTTATGTTTAATTATCTTTAAAATATTTACCCACCGTCAGGTGGGAAAGCAAAATAAGCTTTTATACTGTTATATTATATCACTTTATCATTAATTTTGGAAATAGAAAAAGTGCACAGAATCGCTTTAAATATCTATATTTTAAAGGCCTAAAATAATATTATTTTTCATAAAAAATATTTGCATAAATTTTAAATTGTATATATACTTTGAGCATGGAAAACAATAACAAAAATTATATAGTCTTCGGTATAGTCCTAGGACTCGCTATTATTATAAGTGCATCAATTGGATCTTTCACTTTTTATAAATTACGTTCAATGGATTATATTTCCACAACAGGATCTACAAAAAAATCTGTAACTTCAGATAAGGTAAAATGGACATCTTCTATAACTCAAAAAGTTAAACTCGCAACTTTAAAAGATGGATATGCAAAATTAAATACTGATTTAAAATCAGTAAAAGAATTTTTGAATACAAATGGAATTCCAGAAGAATCAATCAATATATCCCCTGTTTTTATGAATGAAATTTGGGATAATAACAATCAAACTGATAAATACTATAACTTAGTTCAAAATATAGAAGTTCAATCAAGTGATGTTCAAAAAATTGATGCATTATCAAAAAATACAAATGATTTAATAAATAAGGGAATTCTATTCTCAACAAGTTCTGTAGAATTCTATTATTCAAAACTTCCTGAAGTTAGAGTTGAACTTCTTGCAGAAGCTGTTAATGATGCAAAAGCAAGAGCAGAACAACTTGCAAAAGCTGGAGGAAAAAAGATTGGCGTATTAAAATCTGCATCAAGTGGAGTAGTACAAGTAATGGCTCCAAATTCAGTAGAAGTCAGCGACTACGGAATGTATGATACTTCTAAAATAGAAAAAGAAATAATGGTAACAGTTAAAGCAAGCTTCGAAATAAAATAATATAAAAACTATTTTACTGTTTCCAAATTATTTGGCTTTTTCTGTATTCCATCGTAAATAATTCTTACTATATAAGCTATTCCTGCACCTAAAATAAAACCACCTAAAATATCAAAAGGAAAATGCACTCCTACTACAATACGAGCAATACCAATTAAAAATGCAAATAATATAAATATGTAACCTGCTTTTTTATGGCTAAAGAAAATAGCAAAAGCTAATGCCATATAAAACGTTGCATGTCCTGACGGGAAAGAAAAACCAGTTTTTTCTAAAAGTGGAACAACGTCTGGAAATTGTAAGAATGGCCTTTCTACATGGAAAAAAACTTTTGATAAATCAGAAATTACCCAAGCAAAAATTCCTGAGAAGAATACTAAAACAATTTCTTTCCATTTTTGAGCTAATTCTTTAAACGGATGTTCTGCTGAAAATATTTCGTGATGTAAAAGTAAGAATAATCCAGCTAAAATTATTACTAAATATGGAAAATATTTAGCAAAAAATATTGCTATTGCATCAAAAAATGCACATTGATGGGTTAAATTGTATAGGGTAAAAAATATTTCGTTATTTATCATATAAATTCAGTATATCATATATATCTACCTCATCCCTGCCCTTCTCCTTGTTAAGGAGAAGGGAAATAAATCTGTTAATATCAGATAAAACTTTTTCTAAATTATTTTCTAATTCTAAATTTTTAAATCTAATAACCGTGCAACCTAGAATCTATAGATATTCAGTCCTTTGTTTGTCGTATAAAATTTCTTCTCTAGCATTATGCCCTGAACCATCTATTTCAATGACTAATTTTATTTCAGGACAATAAAAATCTAAAATATATCCACCAATGCTATATTGTCTCCTAAATTTAACTCCTAAATTTCGATTCCTAATAGATTTCCACAAAAGACCTTCTTGTTTTGTCTGTTTCCTCCTTAATTCTCTACGACGAGAACATAATCTAGATTTGTTCTTTAGTAAGGTCATGTTGATTTTTGCATGCCATATATAAAATTTAAAAAGAGCCCCCCTCTCTCCTTTATAAGGAGAGGGGTTAGGGGTGAGGTTAAGATTTGGCTTTCGCTTTTGCTACTTGTAAAACATTATTTAATAACATGGCTACTGTAACAGGACCAACTCCACCTGGCACAGGAGATACAAAGCTAGCTTTATTGGCAACAGAATCTAAATCAACATCACCTACAACACTGGCACCAGATTCTGAAGTTCCAGCATCAATAATTACTACTCCATTTTTTATCATATTTCCTGTAATATATTTTCCATTTCCCATTCCAGAAATTATTACATCTGCTTGTTTTATAAATTCTTCTTTATTTTTTGTTTTACTATCTACAATAATTGGTTCAAAACCAGCAAAACGTAATAAACTTGCTACTGGTTTACCAACTAATTCTCCTTGTCCTAAAATAACTATTTTTTTATTTTTCAAATCAATATTTAAAGAATTTAATATTTCCATACATGCAAGTGCTGTTGGAAGCCCTAAATTAGATTCATTATTATAAAATCTTTCGCTATTTTTATTGCCTAAACAATCAACATCTAAAGATGGATCTATTGCATCTAAAATAATTTTAGAATCAAAAGAATCTGGCAATGGAAGCTGAATGATTATTCCACAAATATTTTCAATATTATTTATTCTTTTTATTTCCTCAACTAGTTTTTCTGTTGAAATTGAAGAAGGAAAAGATGCGTCATAAAAACTTATTCCTGCTTTTTCAGCATATTTTGATTTCATTTTTATATACTGTTTTGATACCAAATCTTCTCCTACTAGCACATCACAAAAAACAGGACGAAATGGTAAATCCAATACTTCCCTTTTTATTTTTGACAGCATATCGTCTCTTATTTTTTTTCCATCAATTATTTTCATCATATTCCTAAAAATTCATTTTTAATATCATCTTTATGTGCAATTCTTGCATATCTTTGCATACTCATCAAAATTCCTAAACCTAAAAATTCAGCCAATAAATGAGAACCTCCATAACTCATAAATGGAAGAGGTATACCTGTAACTGGCATTATCCCTAAATTCATTCCTATATTTATGAGTATATGGCTCATAAGATAAATAGCAAGACCCATTCCAAAAAGAATTTCAAAATTTGTTGCACCCAAAGAAGCAAAATGTAAAATTCTCCAAATAATTAACGCAAAAATAATAATCAATAATATTGAACCAACAAAACCCCACTCTTCAGCATAAGCAGCAAAAATAAAATCTGTTTGGTTTTCTGGTAAAAAATTTAATCTTGATTGAGTACCAAAACCTAAACCTTTACCAATTATCTGCCCAGAACCGACAGCAATTGTTGATTGAAAAGAGTTATAACCTGTTCCATGAATATCTGCCAATGGATGCACAAAGCTTGAAATTCGAGCTTTTTGGTAAGGAGCAAAAGCAAAAAACCAAAGCAAAACAAAAGCTAAAACACCTGACAAAAAAACAAAAAGTAAATGCGTTTTTGAAATTCCTGAAACAAGAACCATTCCAAGCCAAATTAAAAATATAACTATTGCAGAACCAAAATCAGGCTGTAATAAAACTAAAATAAATGGAATAAAAGCATAAAGACCAGATATAAAAATATGTTTAACATTTTTAATCTCAACATGCCTACGAGAAAAATATTTTGCCAAAATAATTATCAATACTAATTTCATTAAATCGGCTGGCTGAAAAGAAAAACCACCAAAATCAAACCAACTCTTTGCACCATGAGATACGCTTCCCAATACAAAAAGAGCCAATAAAATTAAACATAAAAATACATATAAAAAAACTACAACATTTGTGCGTTTCAAAAAACGAAAATCAATAAAAGAAGCAAGAAAAAAAACAATAAAAGATACTGCAATCCAAATTATTTGTTTTTCAAAAAAATTATTGGAGGATAGATCAACACCAAAAGATTTCATAGAAAAAAGTCCCGCTAGTGTAATAGGAATTATCAAAAAAACTAATAGCCAATCTATTCTTTTAGAAACCTTTTGAATCATTTTACTTTAATTTGGCCGAAAAAATATCGAACATCGGAATTATTTCTTTTTCTACGACTTTATCTGAAATTGGCAAAGGCCAAGTAAAACTTATATCTTTTACCTCTTCTTTCGTCATCAATTCAAGATATGTATGACTTGCATTTATAGCATTACCTAATTCATCATATAAAATAACAACAAAAGAAACTTCAGGAATTCTGAAAAGAGAAGTATTTTTTATAGTAGCAAAAAGTTTTGGACTGCTATTTTCATTTTCTAATCTAATATTTGAAACTGAAATTTGTAACTGATTTATCAAATCATTTGAAACTTGAATCCAAGTTGGAGATTCTGTAAATTCAAAAGACACATAGACTGGAATAGAATTTCCAACATCTATAGCAGGTTCAAAAACTGCAATTTTACCACCTGGCGGAATAAATGTTTCTCCTTCTCTTTTTCCTATATAAATATTATCTTTGTCTGCAAAACGAAATCTATATGATATTTTTTTAATGGCAGTATTTGGATTATGATTTTCTAAATATGCGACTGCATTATATCTACCATCAACAACTTTAAATACTCGAGACCATAAAACTGATATTTCATCAACTTCTAAAGTACAAGCACGAGAGCATGAACCACCGCAGTCAACTCCAGTTTCTGTTCCATTTTGTTTACCATCAGTACAAGTAGGTTCTTTATTTATAAATGGTTTAACAATCAAATAACAAAAGAAAAGAATAATTATTATAATAATTGATGAATATAAAAGTTGTCTCTTAGATGCCCAAGTCATAAGGGTATTATAGCATCCAAAATAAAAATTGACAGCCAAAAAAAATACCTCTCTCTGCAAAAAAAACTCGCAAAGAGAGGCATAACCAAAAAACAATTAACAGTGCACAAAAAGGTACGTAATAATCGATCGAGTCTCATGTTTGTACCCAATACCAAAGAGTCCTTTTATCCATTTGGAGTTGAAGTTTTCTTTGCCAATCAACAAAATTTTATAAACTCTGTACTATCCTGTATTATCATTATTTTAATTTAGACCATAAAAAGATAAAAAATTTCACTCCTGAAACCAGTAATTTTATGGAAAGTTCTTGAAATCAAGGTTTTAACATTGGTTATAATAGTGTATTTATAGTAAAATAAATACAAGTTATGAAATATATCCCAATGGAAGAATTTAAAGAAAATTTACCACCTCAACCTAAAAATATTGCTTTTGTAGATGGACAAAATTTAAATCTTGGCACAAAAGAAGACGGGTGGTCTTGTAATTATCTAAAATTAAGAACCTACCTTGCAGAAAAATATAATGTAGTAGAAGCTCATTATTTTCTTGGATTCATATCCAATCAGGAACAAGATTTATATACCAACTTGCAAAAAGCTGGATTTATTCTTGATTTTAGGGAGCATTCTTCAGCATTACGAGGTAAAAAGAAAGGTAATGTTGATTGCGATATAGTTTTTTCTATTATGAAAAAACTAGTAGAAAAAGAAGAGTTTGATAAGATTATAATAGTTTCTGGAGACGGAGATTATGTAAAACTTATAGATTTTTTAATAAAAAAGAATAAGTTTGAAAAAATATTATTTCCAAATAAAAATTTTGCCTCCTCATTATATAAAAAATACGGCTCAGAGTTTTATGATTATCTGGAGAACAACAAACATAAAATAAAACACATAAAATAAAAAGACCCCTTAGGCACTAAACCTTTCGGGTTCTTTTTGTATTAATACACCCTCATTATATTAGGTTTATAAAAAAAAAGCAAGTGTATGTGTGAATTTTAAAAACCCCATTTTCATGGAGTTTTTGGAATCAAATACTCAGTGTTGGCGATAGCCTACTTTCCCCTTGAAGGAGTATCATCGGCTCAACAAGGCTTAACTTCTCTGTTCGGAATGGGAAGAGGTGTGACCCTTGCGACAAATCACCAACACTGAAAACTTGATTACAATTGAAACCCTTGAAAAGGAGCCAGGCCAGTCCGGTTGATGAACTTGACCTGGACTCAGACGAAAAAAATAAAACTTTTTTTTCGCCAAATCGTGCGCAGGAAGATTACTCTTAAAACAAAAATATTTTTCTTGCTTTCTTTTCTCTCTGAAAAAAAGAAAGTTATAATTGATAAAGAAAAAACTTTTGATTTCCGATAAAAAAATCGGCCTGCGACTTTTGTCTATAATTTCTTAAAGAACATTCCTTTTCAAGAATTTCAATTTTTTTTAAACATTATGGTTTCCAAATTTCTTAACAGGAATCGAAACATTAGTACTTCTCAGCTTAACGCATTACTGCGCTTCCACTTAAAGCCTATCAACCTGATCATCTCTCAGGGTTCTTAACGATTCCTAATCTTGAAGCTGGCTTCCCTCTTAGATGCTTTCAGAGGTTATCCATTCCCGACATAGCTACCGAGCAGTCCACCAGGCGGCAGAGCTCGTACACCAGAGGTCAGTCCACTTCGGTCCTCTCGTACTAGAAGCAGATCTTCTCAAGAATCAACGAGTGCAGTAGATAGGAGACCAACCTGTCTCACGCATCTATGTTTTACACACTTCTCGCCTTCGCGAGTCAGTGACCTTCATTACTGAAGGGATCGGACTGTGACACAATCCTCCGATAAACTCGGGGATCGCTAACATTCAGTCTCTACAGGTCCATGTACATATGTTCATGGTTCCCTCGGCGTTGTCCTTCACTTTCGTTCAGGATTTCACCGATATAAGTTAGCTTGTCATAATATATTTCTATATTATGCCGCCGTGATTGCTAAAATAGCAATAGTTGTTTTCTCAATTTTTACATAACAGTTCTAATTCATAATTGAATTATTTTCCTCTGAGGACTCAGACTGTCCTTATACCAATTCTATATTGGTCTCAGGACGGTCTGAACCCAGCTCGCGTACCTTTTTAATTGGCGAACAGCCAAACGCTTGGTAGCTTCTCCACCACCGCGCTAAGGTGAGCCGACATCGAGGTGCCGAACTCCGCCGTCGCTATGGACGCTTAGGCGGAACTAGCCTGTTATCCCTAGAGTAGCTTTTATCCGTTAATCTTCTCCCGCATCTAATGCGAAGAGTCGGTTCACTATGTTCTGGTTTCCCACCTGCTTGAGATGTACCTCTTACAGTCAAGCACTCTTGTGCCATTACACTATCGGCACGGTTTCCATTCGCGCCTAGAGTACCTTTAAACCCCTCCTTTACTTTTTAGGAGGGTACAGCCCCAGTAAAACTATCCACCAGATACTGTCTCAATACGTTTTTGCCGTATTGGTTAGAACATGCCTCCAAAAAGAATGGTATTTCACTGACGAGTAGAATACAGCCGAAACCGTAAACTTCAAACCTCTCCCATCTATGCTACGCATTTTAAAAACATGCTCAATATCAAGTTATAGTAAAGCTTCTAGGGTCTTTTCGTCTAACTGCACTTAACCGGCATCTTCACCGGTATTGTATTTTCACCGAGCTGGTCCTCGAGACAGTTTCCCACTCATTACACCATTCGTGCGCGTCGGAACTTACCCGACAAGGTATTTCGCTACCTTAGGACCGTTATAGTTACGGCCGACATTCACCAGGGCTTATATCAGTCACCAATACATCTTGCGACATAAAAACGCCGATATTTGACCTTCTGGCATTGGTCAGGTGTCACCCCCTATACATCCTCTTGCGAGTTCGCAGGGAGCTGTGTTTTTGGTAAACAGTTGGCAGGAATACTTTCGCTGCGCCCTCCACTGTTTTGGACACTTATTATTTGCACATCAAATAATGAAAAAAATTATTTGTCTCTTCTCTTTTCTTTTAACTTTCTCCAATATTTGGAAATATCCAAAATAGTGGAGGGAAGCCTTATCCCGAAGTTACGGCTGATTTTTTGCCGAGTTCCTTGAGGACCACTCACTCGTTCGTCTTGGTCTACTCGACCTGATCACCTGTGTTGGTTTGCGGTACGGATTTCACATTTTTAAGTTTAGAGATTTTTCTTGGAAGCGTGCTTTGTATCATTATCCCTGGCCGAAACCAGAAATTTTTTGCTTCTCTTCCATGCGCCATTTAAGGCACTCTACGGATTTTCCTATAGAGCACAGTCAAGACACAAACTTCAAATCCAATAATGAGCGATACATACTACACTCCGTCGTCCCATCACAAAACATGAAAGTCATGGAATATTAACCATGTGTCCATCGAGTACGGCTTTCGCCATTCCCTTAGGACCGACTAACCCTTGGCTGATTGACATTACCAAGGAAACCTTGATCTTTCGACGTGGGGCGTTCTCAGCCCCATTGTGGTTACTTGTGCCAACATTTTTACTTCCACACGCTCCAAAGGCTCTTACGAGTCCTTCTTCACAGCTCTGATAAACCATCTCTGGAATATCGAGTGGAACACTCTCCTACCACTGAATTTTTCCGAAGAAAAATCCAATCCTCAAATTCGGTAATATACTTAGCCCCAATTATTTTCGACGCAAAATCTCTAGATGAGTGAGCTGTTACGCTATCTTTAAAGGATGGCTGCTTCTAAGCCAACCTCCTCATTGTCTAAGAAATTTCACCTTCTTGTTTTACACTTAGTATATATTTAGGGACCTTATTTGGAGATCTGGGCTGTTTCCCTTTTGGCTAATGGAGCTTCGCCCCCATAGCCTAACTGCCAAGCTTTGGTTTCTGGTATTCGGAGTTTGATAGGATTCACGAGATTGCTCCCTGTTGAATCCTTCCAGTGCTCTACCCCCAGAAAAAACACTTGACGCTAGCCCTAAAGCTATTTCGGAGAGAACCAGCTATTACAGAGTTCGATTAGCTTTTCACTCCTTACCACAAGTCATCCGAAGACGTTATACGATCTACCGGTTCGGACCTCCATAAGTCTTTCGACCTACTTCATCCTGCTCATGGCAAGCTCACCCTGCTTCGGGTCTTATGCATACTACTTAGTCGCGCTATTAACACTCGGTTTCCCTTCGACTTCGCTGTTTTAGTCAGCTTAGCCTTGCAGTATGAATAAACTCGTTGGCTCATTCTTCAATAGGCACGCCGTTGTAGATATAAATACCTACTCCGACTCCTTGTAAACATACGGTTTCAGGTCTATTTCACCGCCCTAATCGGGCTGCTTTTCACCTTTCCCTCACGGTACTAGTTCACTATCGATCTTTAAAAGTATTTAGCCTTAGCGGTTAGTTCCGCTAGATTCCCCCCGGCCATTCGTGTCCTGGGGTACTCAAGAATAGTAATAAAAGAGATAAATTATTTTCATTTACAGGACTATCACCTCCTATGGTGTTGCTTTCCAGCAACTTCAATTAATAATTTATTTTTTGACTCCTCTAGAAAAACTACATTACTATCTTACAACCCCGAAGTATTGCTACTTCGGTTTGGGCTTCTTCCTTTTCGCTCGCCGCTACTTAGGAAATACATATTTGTCTCTTTTCCACCTGGTACTGAGATGTTTCACTTCCCAGGGTGCGCTTTTTTATCATAAAGATAAAAATTATCAAGGTTTACTTGATAGGGTTTCCCCATTCGGAGATCTCCGGATCAAAGGTTGCTACACACCTCCCCGAAGCTTATCGCAGCTACGCCACGTCCTTCATCGCCTTTTAAAGTCAAGGCATCCACCGTACGCTCTTAAATTTCCTGTTAAGAAATTTGAAAACCATTTTATCTAGCCACGTTTTTAAAACGCTACTAGAAAACTTTTCTTTTCCCAACCACTTGGTAATTCGAAAAGTTGATCTGTCTGCGACATTGAAAAGACCCTCTAAACGTGCTCACCACGTTACTTGATTGGTCGCGACAGCTTTAAATTTTCAATTTTCAATCTTCGCTGTAAATAAAAAACCGCCTCCGTGGGCGGACAATAAACAAAAGAAACGTTTATTAAAACCGCCTTTTGAACTTGTTTTTTATAATTATCATACTGATTAAACGAGTATATACTAAACGAAAAAAGATGTCAACCTGTGGACATCTTTTTTCTAAAACATCTTAAAAATTTTGGTAAATTATTCCTTGTGAGACATCTGATCTCCTAGTTTTGAGATGAATCGTGCTGCTGCATCTTTACCACCCAAACCAAATGCAAGGGCACCTGCAACTGCTAGCATTCCAATTATTCCAGCAAATAGAATTTGCATATAAGCAGCAGCTATTCCAAGCTGTCCCAAAGCAATTATGAAAGCAAATATCCAAACAGCATATTTAGCAATGGTTCCTAGCATATTTGCTGATTTCAAATTTACTGTTTTTGCTCCTGCTACAACTGTTCTTGATGTTGCATCAGCAACAACTGCAGCAATTATCAAAATAAGAGCGGCAATAATTACTCTTGGCAAGAAACCAAGAACATCATCTTTCAAGAAAGATGAAATTGATGTCAATCCAACTAGATTAAGTGAAGGTAGAAGGAAAATTATTATTATAAACCATCTTACAACTTGTCCTACAAAATATCCGCTATTTAATTTTAATCCAGCTCTATTCAAAAATTCATCAAACTTAATAGATTGGAAAAGTTTATCAACTTTCAAAGCTGCAAAAACATGTTCAAATGCTTTTGCTACTAATGAACCCAAAACCCAACCAACGATAAAGAAGATGATTGCAATAATCAATTTTGGAGCAAATTGTATGAAACCCCACCATAAATTCTGTAGAGAAGAATTGAATACATCACCCCAAGTAAACCAAATATTATTCATAAATAATTAAAGTTAATGATAATCTCGCCCCTTGGCGAATCAGCCAAAAGGCTGAAAATAAAACTTTTTTAAGTTCGACCTTATAAAGCTCAGTACGCTTATTATACCAAGTTCTAAGGTTTTTTTAAAGATTGTGTGGATAACTCTTTAGTTTCTAAAATAACTTCATGAGGAAAGTCTAATATGTCCCTAATAAGCTTGTCATACATATTTACTCTGTAAAGAAATTCCTTTGTATCAAATAGCGCATAAGTAAGTTCAGCTCCTATTTCAGCCTCTAATCTATGAACTCCGTCTTCAACTTTACTCTTTTTAATTTTGTCTCCTACTATCAATAAGTCTAGCCTGCTATCTTTATCCTTAATAAAAATGCCGGAAACAATTATAAGTTTCACTTTTCCTGATTTTTTAAATATTTCCAAAAGAGTGCTTTTATCTAAAGAGTCAGAATTTATTAAAAGATTCTCTAGTTCACTTGTGTATTTAAAAGATGGATTAAAACGTAATTCTTTATTTCTTTTTTTTACAAAACCGATAGATTGCAAAGCTTTTAATTCTTTATTGGCAATATCATTACTCGTTCGGCTTCTTTTTTTTATCTCTTTATAACTAAAACTTGTATCTGGATTCAACAAAAAAAGACGCATAATCTTAACCTTGCTTTGGCTACCGAATATTTTGCCTAGAATTTCCATGCAAATATTATATAGCTTTTTCCAAAAAAGACAATAGAGGAAGCAAAAAATCCCCTTTCGGGGGATTTTTTGCTTCAGCATTTTTTTGCTTATTTTAATTCTACCTTTCCACCTGCTTCTTCTATCTTTTTCTTTAATTCTTCAGCTTCAACTTTCTTCATACCTTCTTTCAATGTTGCTGGAGCACCATCCACTAATTCTTTTGCATCTTTAAGACCTAGTCCAAGAACTTCTTTAACTACTTTCATAACTGCAATTTTTTGTTCTCCTGCTGATGCCAAAACTACAGTGTAAGAATCTTTTTCTTCTTCAGCTGGACCTGCTACTGCTGGGCCTGCTACTGCAACAGCAGAAGCAGAAACTCCAAACTTTTCTTCTAAAGCTTTTACAAGCTCATGAAGTTCCATAACTGACATTTTTTCAACTTTTTCAATAATATCTTTAAATTTATCCATAATAATTTTAATTTAATTTTGTAATAATAAGGATTTTACTTCTTTGAATTTGCAATTTGATCCAAAACAACTGCAAATCTTTGTATTGGGGAATTCAACAAGTTCGCAATTTGAGCATATAGAACTTCTTTACTTGGAATTGTTGCGATCTCCATCATACTTACGCCATTTACAAATTTTCCATCAAAGATTCCACCCAAAATAGCTAGTGGACTTTTATGTGCTTTTTGAAAATTATAAATTTCGCGTGCACTTGCTGTTTGATCTTTAGAATAAGCGATAGCAACTTCTCCTGGAATTTCTGGCATTTCACCTTCAGCTTTTCCTTTTAGAGCTCTAGTAAGTAATGTTTTTCTTGAGATTTTGTAACCAACTCCTTTGTCTCTAAGTTCGCGACGAAGCATTGTTTCATCACTAACTTTCAATCCATGGAAGTTTACGAAAACAATAGATTCATTTTCTTTAGCTGTCTTCTCAAGATTTTTTATTATCTCTTCTTTTTTTGATTTTAATAACATAATTGATTTTTATTTTTGCAATAAAAAAACGGCTTTCGCCGCAAGTTTTGCCTATGTAAAGGCATATCGACCACTGGATAGGATTTACTATGCTTTTTAAAAGCATTACCTATTGTCTTTGCGGTATTTGTAGTATAGCATATATTTTTACAAATACAAATTACTCTAAATTTCCTGCTGTGTTTTCTGTGCTTGTTGTAGTTTTGTTATTTTCGAAATAATTTATCAAGTACACGCTTAAAAGTCCAAGAAGTATCATTCCAGAAAAAAGCAATGTAGTTTTTAAAAAATGTTTAACCATAAAAAATATTTGTCAGATATTGTCTGACAAATTTATTATATCATAATTCCAAAATAGAAAAAAATTACCAACGATACCCTTTCAATAGAAGGACAATAAGAATAAAAGTTAAAATACCAATTAAAAAATAAATTGTTCTTTCAAATAATTTTTTCTTGTCTACGTTTTCTAAAAATTCGGACAATTTGCCAAGAGCCTCTTTTACTACTAACATTGGTAGCAAGAAAAACATATAAAGTATTGCCTGAAATGGACTCATACTAATATTATAACATAATTAATAACAAAATGCAAGCTCTTATACAGCGTACAGAGGTCTTGCCTCTGTATAGTGTATGGCTTCCCTATTTATCAAAAGAAATCCAATCAAAAATTTCATCTTTAATTTTTTCACTAGAAGAAAAGTATTCAGGAAATGCTTTTTTGTCCAAGATTTTATTCTCCAACCTATTTACTCCTAGATAATCCATATAGCTTGAATACTTATAACTCTCAAGAAAAGAAATCGCTTTTTGTTTATTTTCTATACCTTTTTCTTTCCAATCTTTTTGAATTATTTTCACTGGATTTAAATGAACATAAGAAAAAAGATATTTTAAATATCTATCATTTTCTGTATGTTGTGACTTAAACTTTCCTTGAAAAAGAGAACCTGATCTTTTGTATTTTCCGTTGTAATACATTGAATACGCAGTAGAAAGTTTTTGCATAAATTTACTTATGCCGTCGTCGTCTATTGGAGTTAAAATTAAGTGAAAATGATTCGGCATTAAACACCATGCTCCAATAGAAACAATTTTGTCTTCTTGAGAAGTATCAAAAATATTTTTCTTCATATCGCGAAGCACAAAACCATCTTTTGAATTGGATGCATATAAAAGTTTTACAAAGTGACGATAATCATCATCATTATCAAAAATAATTCTTTTATCATTTCCTCTATTGTAAATATGAAAAAATTCTCCAATGGCTAAAGATGTTTTGCGAATTGCCATAATATAATTATATCAATTTGTAAACTACAGAGGCAAGACCTCTGTAGTTTTCTGTGGATTATGCCATTCCATACAGAGGTCTTGCCTCTGGGGTTCGGTCTTGCTTGGGGGTTCTTTGGGGTTTACCCCAGAGGTCTTGCCTCTGGGGTTGGTCGGGGTGGAAACAAAAAACCACCCCCGTCGGGGTGGTTTTTCGAATACCTTTTAAGGCGTATTAACCAAAGATCAAACTAAGCCATTTACCCCAGAGGTCTTGCCTCTGGGGTTGGGTCTTTTCTGGGTTTGCCTGGTTACCCCAGAGGTCTTGCCTCTGGGGTTGGGTCTTGCTTGGGGGTTCTTTGGGGTTTACCACAGAGGTCTTGCCTCTGGGGTTCGGTTACCACAGAGGTCTTGCCTCTGGGGTTGGTCGGGGTGGAAACAAAAAACCACCCCAGTCGGGGTGGTTTTTTGAATACCTTTTAAGGCGTATTAACCTGTACTAATGCTCAACTATAACTAAATGATTAGTTGATCACAAACTCAATTACTAATACTTAACAATTATTAGTTAACGTATGCGTAAGGTGTTTGTGTATCTTCTACTATATTAGTTGTGTAGTTCTGCATATTAGCTGTAGAAGCATCATATGATGTTCCAGTATCTTCAACAAAGTCAGTTGTCCACTCAATACCTGTTAGGTGAGCAGCAACTTGTTTAGCTTCTCCTGCATTTACTCCAGTAACAGTGATTGTTATTGTTCCTGTAGAACCTGCTGCAATCTTATACAATAGATCACCATTGTATTCAGCACCATATACTGAAGCATCTCCTGTTACGGAAGTGATATCAGTACCTGATTTTACGATAGTTGCAGTTGGTGTAGCAAGAGTTGTACCTGTAAGATCAAAGGCATAAATGTCATTGACTTCAGTAGCACTGTTTGTTGCAACAACCTGAGCAGCATCTCTGTTGATGTAAACATCGTTATCTCCAAATGCTGTAACATCTAATACCCATTTGAATGTAGCAACATCTCCAAGAGCAGCATCTGTTGTATCAACAGTTACTGTTGCAGATTTTACGTCAACAGTAAGACCCTCTACTACGAATGATTGAGGTTCACCATTTGCTGAACCAGATTCGTCTGTTACAACATCAGCATTTTCGTCTTCAACTTCAATTCCTGATTGAACAAGACTTACTTTCAAAGAATCTCCTTGTGAGAATGCAGCACTTCCAGCATCAGCTGCTGTACTAATTTCCTTAATCTTTGCATATACATCGAATGACTCTGTTGAGTCTGCATCGATTGTAAATGTATCATCTAAGTCAAATATAGCTGTAGTTGCGGTAGCTGCTGAGTCAACAGAAGCAATTTCATCTGAACCATTCTTAAGAACGAGTTCATCAAAGATCATTTCTGTTCCTGCCTTTGTAGCTGGAACACCAGTTGTTGCTAAATTAACTGTCAATTGATCAAATGACATATCTGAACCAGTTGCCTTAAGCTTGAAAGCAAGCATTAAGACATCTGCAGTTGAACTTGTGTCTGAGACTTCAACATCTGCAGTTATAGGACTTGAAGAAGCCTTAGAAATTGTCAACTTAACATCAGAAGATGATGCAAGACTTGTGAATTCAGGTTGTGCTGTAATTCCACTTGTAGAGTCAGACATGATTACGCCTGTAGCATCTTGGAAGCGTGAACTATCCAAGGTAACATCCCATGCTTTATCAACATCAGCACTATCTAAGTTAGATATTGCATTTACTACTACATAGAAAGTATCCTTATCTCCTTCTTTAATAATTGCATTAGAAAGAGAAATTGACTTTGTGTATGTTGTTACATCTTTTGAGAAATCAGAAGCATCAGCTGAACCAACTTTTGTTGAACCCTTGTAGATATCTACTGATTCAACATAGTCAGCTAAACGATATGATTTAGCATCGTTAGCAGCTTCTTGCATTTCAATTTTAACATTTGTCAAAGATATATCAGAACCACTTGCATCAACTTTGAAACCAAGAACTTTTTCTGATTTACCTTCTGCAACTTCATCTTCAACATCTGTTGATGTCTCAGTTATAGTGATATCACCCGCTCCACCTGTCAAACCATTAAATGATGTTGTATTTCCTGTTGGAGCTGTTGCACAGTTACTTGCTAATGTCATTCCATTTGGACAAAGAGCTTCTGTAGCTGTAGGGGTTGTAGTTGGAGCTTTTGAACAGTTGCTTGCCAAAGTCATTCCGTTTGGACAAAGAGCTTCTGTTGAAGTTCCTACCAAAGCTGCACGAGTTTTAGCACCAACAATTCCATCAGCAACCAAGCTGTGATTTGTCTGGAAAGCGATTATTGATG